>JADEYI010000036.1_pt1 | contig 265149 bp, 399 predicted proteins | sample 8542331 | NCBI WGS metagenome assembly JADEYI01 (sample SAMN16510988, study PRJNA670497) | mine drainage metagenome | isolation source: biofilm near Copperflume 1 | place: Germany: Marsberg coppermine Kilianstollen | collected 2018-02
ATTTTCCTCCTCGGGGAGTGCTCTGCGTGGCCCAACTCTTGCAGGTTTCCCCACATATCCTATTGGATGCGTGCTGGGAAGCGTGCGATTGGCACCTATGTAAAAGGGGGGGCTCCCCCTTAAAAAAAAAAAAAAAAAAAAAAAAAAAAATCCAGTGCTCAGAGTGATGGCTGGAACGCAATTGATGTGGAGGCATTGTACCGCTGTAACTGGCTGGAGACTCCTTGTCTGGTCCCATCCCCTTGTACAGGAGAATGGAGAGGCCCTGATGCAGCCATAGCGGCAGCGCTGGACCGGCGCCGCTGCTGAAGGCCTCCTGCAGACGGCGTGTACCGTTTTACATGAGTACATTCATCTCTGTACAACACGACATGTGATGCTCTCTGTAGATAGGAATGTGGCAGTGGCGAAGCGCATTCCCCACCGCGCTTTTAAATCCTCCGAATGTGGCGCTGTCTGCAAAGCGCGAAAGCAATCAATCGCTTGTATGACCTTAAGCATGAATCCGCAGTGAGGGTTGCAGTGCGTCAGCATTCACATATGCAAGTCTCGCCTCCGAACACCTCAGCAAGCTTGAGTCTCCGTAGGAGTATCAAGCATCGGTGGCCTGCTCTTGCATGCATGCATTTCATAAGATGTCTCCATTTCTCCAGTCCTCAACATTTTGGCAAGTGACAAGAAGAGGAGCACCAGATAGGTGCTGCTCATCGATTTTGCTTATGTATTAAATCCTGTGAGAACATTTGTCACAATCTGACAGCCCGATTCTGCAGTACTTGGAAGTGTACCTCTGCATTACAGATCTCGAGTCTGGGGATATCGACATCATAACTCACTGTACCCATCCCTACTGAAGCTAGCTAAACAAACTTGAAAAGCTCTTAGCTGTGCCACGACAGTGGGCTCACCTCTGTCTAGCGGTCCAGGATGTGCTGAAAAGGCTAACCACAGGAAATTGGTCAGAGAAAAGGTGTGCTTTTTTGGAAGGACTCTTTCAAAAGGCAACGCTGTTAGCAGACATGAGCACCACACACACACACCAGCTGGGGGTTATTTATGCCTACTGTAATTGAGTTGATCAGATCAACCCTCTGCGGAGTTTTCTATTAGATGACGCTTGACATCGGCAAGAACCCATAGTGTTGAGAAACAGCAGCTGGCCTACTACGCCTTCACCAAACGCAAAGAGCAAAAAATTACAAAAGCGAATGTCTCTCTGCTTACTGGCTGGTGGCTGTATATGCTGGCGCTGTAATTTACTCTGATCTGCTGCCCATCTGAGCAGGGTTCAAAGCATTCCCCGGCGCCTGGTGGATTTGCTGTCAAAGGCGGCTGAGACCTTTTCGACAATATCATTGACAGCCTCAATGCCATTGGTGATGCCGGACAGGTACACCGTCAACATAGCATCATTGAATTCCTGCAGAAGATGTGAGACATTTGGTGTGTGGTGGCAATTCCAGTGGCATCAGAATCTGCAAATCCGTCATTGATGGCGTGGACACTTAATGAACAAGCTCAGTCAATGTTCAGGGCATACCACAAGGTAGTTCTGATGGAAGCTTGCAGCTCGGATTGCGGGAAGCTGGCGCACAAGGCTCGCTGCCTGCCTGATCAGAGCATGGTCATACGGGATTTCTCCTGCAGCCAGCCATGACAAGGACAATTAGTTTGCAACCCGTAAAACAGTACCATAGCAAGATTGGTGAACAAGCATGACAGCCTTCAGGCCCCAAACAGTGTTGTCGATGTTGCACTTCTAAGGTAGGCACAGAAGCAGACCTGAAACTATGTTGCGCAGCAGCACGTGGAGGAATAAAAGGCGGCCATGCAGCATCTTAATGGCAGCATGCAGAGACATGTAGTGAGCACTCACTGCACAAGGCATTTCCTGTTACGATGAAGGATAGCAAGCGCCAGGTGTTCGCAAACAGTTGCAAACCTTCACAGGAAGAAGCAATGCCTTCAAGAGCAGTAGCTTACATTTTGAGCACAAAAAAGCTTAAGAACAGCGCACATTGATCTGTTCCCTTGTCATTTCCGCGCGGGAGCACCTTTGCAATCTGATTTATCCCAATCCTCTCTGCTTCTGAAGTCTATCAAATCAACAACAAACGGATCAAGTCTTTGGCAGCACCCAGACATCACCATGCTGATACAAGCCTTGCAATAGTCTCGGGCAGTTGCACACCTCAATTGTGTACTTAGACTGCACGAAAATGGACTGTGGCACGCCATCAATCAAGTGCAATTCTGCCATGCACATTCAAAATTATCAGCAGGCGACTCACAGTTGGCTGAGACACTTGACAGATCTGTAAGGGGAGTTTCCTTTTGCAAGGTGAAGAAGGTCCATACCGCTTTCATACAGAGAGACTGGGAGGTCCTTATGTGTGCGATTCATGTCTGGATCCAGCAGCAGATAAACAGGGGACTCGTTGAAGTGCGTGATCTGCACAAGCTTCAGGCATCAGCTCGGGGTGGACTGCACATAGCGTCCTTGACACTGGGTGGCTAAATATTGGGCGCTCAGCACAAAATTGCTACAGTACTTTGGCTTTCTGATTCTCCAGAAGGCAACAGATCACCATTTTGTGGATCTGCATGTCTGCTTCCTCCACCTCGGATCCAGTTGAATACCAGCCCACTGTATCCAGCTTGGGGAAAGTCTGTTTGTCTGCAAGCAGGAGAGCAAACTTATAAACCATGATCTGACAAAAAGGGAGACAGTGGATTGGGCGAGTATGCCTACATTGCTCTTGTTTCCTTGTGAGGTAGGCCTCATCAATGTTGATGCCAAGCTCGCCGATGTGGTAGTTGATCTCCAGTGAATTGCTGATATCAACCACCCTCCCAGATTGCTGGCCCAGGAGGCATCCCAGGACGCGATAGTTGTTCCCTTCTCCTAGCTTGTTCGCCCTCATGCGTGTTGCATGGTCACTTATATTAATCAGGACCAGCTGCATCGCATAGTAACACCATCAGCTTTTAATATGAATAAAAATGAAGTCACAGGAGAGAAGGACCTCTGACAGCAGATCATCATTAAAAATTCGGTATATCACTAACCGGATGAATGTGGAACTGAAGGCCCGAGCTCGAAGGATTGATCGTACTCATCCCAGAGGCCTCTGCTCCAAATGCTAATTTCTTTAGATCAAGCAATACGCCGCATGACAATGTGAAGCTAAGCAATTATGTTGGACAATCTGCAGCGGTAGTCTTCAATTCCAGGTTTTTAGCTCTCGCTGAGTGCCAAGCTGTGCACTTGTCATATGGCTGCCCAATTGGGGCAGTTTGGGCAGCTGTTGGAACTGTATTCCAGGCATCAGATTCAGTCCCATCACCCTGATGGTAAACAAGGCATTGCAATACTTGAGCTGACACGCAGAACATCGATGTTTGGCTTGTATGGCGATCTGCCCCAGGCTAAGGGCAAGGTCGCGGAAGCAGACGCCCCATCCTCCGTTTGGTTCCCATCCAAGTTGAAACCAGCATTGAAGCGACCTCTTCCTTCTGACAGTGCACCAGCAGAGTTTAAACCAGTGCCCCGTGTTCAGAGCAATTTAGGAAGTCATCAAAGTGCGTTGCACTCCCCTTCTTGATCCTCAAAAACGATCTTTGATAGCCTCCTGTTGCTTCAACGGGCTGATTTATGATCGTCTCATGATTTGCACGAGCAAACATGTGTACAGTTGCAGGTGACCGAGGTCAGGGCCCGAGCTCATCTAGCGTTGTTGTAGTCAGAGAGGATGCAGATGAGTATGACCCAGGCCGTCCTAATGATTTTGAGGAAGTGCGGAGGTCCCGCGAGGTACAGCGCAAGGAAGCAGAGCTTGAAGTGGGGAGGCAGGAGCGTCTGAGGTTGGAGGCTCTTCAACAACAGGTGGGCAGAGATCTTGAACGGGTCGCTGATTTCCTGCCCGCCATAACCCCATCACAGCGCATCATATCACACAGCACGTCATGGTGTCTCAGGACGTACTTGAGAGAGGCTACGATGCAACACCATCGGCCGGTGGCGGCCCCCAGATAAACCTGAACATAAGTGGAGAAGAAGCCTTCCTCCAAAGGGCACGGTTAGCTTCTGATTGAATCAATCTGACCATGGTCTGTTTGTCACGCATATAAAAGATCACACCAAAAATCTACGTTCATGGTGCTGATGTGCAGGATTAGCAACAGGGGAGGCACATCAGGGGTCACAGGCAGAGATTCTAAGGATTCCAAAGGTCTCAGCTTTGCTGAGCGGATGATGGAAAAAATGGGTTGGAAGGAGGGCCAGGGTCTGGGGAAATCCAAGCAGGGCATTGTCACGCCTCTCATTGCGCAGAAGACAGATTCACGCAGCGGTGTCATTGTAAATGCCTCGAGCAGTGCAGCTCATCAAGACAAGCGGCCTCGCGTCGGAACCTCCTTCCAAGGGCCACCCAGCCGTGTGGTCCTATTGCGCAACATGGTATGCCCTTTATTGTCATGACAACTTGGCTTGTTCTTCCAATGGAAGGCTCAGGTGAGCCTGATACCCACACCAACTTCCTATGCACTTTTGAAGGTGGGACCCGGGGAGGTGGACGAAGAGCTGGAGGATGAAATTGGGCTGGAGTGCTCCAAGTTTGGAAATGTGCAGAGTGTCATGATTTTTGAGGTGACCGAGCCCGGATTTCCTGCAGAACAGTCTGTGCGGATATTTGTGGAGTTTGACAGGGAAGAAGGGGCCACCAAGGCAGTGGTGGACCTGGGGGGCCGATTCTTTGGTGGCCGCACGGTCCAGGCAACCTTCTTTGATCTCAGCAGGTGGGGCCGCAAAGACTTGGCGCCAAATGCCGAGGAGTTGTCAACTTTCAGATGACAGGTCACCATATTGCCCGTCAGATCATGGCACAAGCCTTCACTTTAGACGGATAGCCCTTCTTCACTATGGGAGGGCTGGACCGCCTGCACATGCCACGCAGTGCGCACTATGGACACATTCGGTGCAAGAATGGCTGTGGCAAGATAATAGATGCCAGGATTTACGTATCAAAGATAATTATGGCACAGTCCTTGGAAAAATGCCATTGTTGATGCGCCCGGCCTAGTATGATGTGGCGTCGGCATGCCCAAGCATGGTTATGTGCCACAACTAGTTGAGGACTGCCTTGTTTAACCGTCTCCAATCCAGAATTTAATGCTCAGCTTGCTTTATTTACACATGTGAATGCTAATTTGCTCCTTACCATAAACTTTGTATGATTTCTTCTGCTTTGATAGGTGCACCTGGCATGCTGCTTCTGGATCTGCCCTCATGCATCACACTGAGCTGTTTTACCTTGCACTGCTGGCAGCTGCAGATCCACTTCTCTGCTTTGGCCTACGATTGGCCCTGCATTACCTGTGTTGCAGAGGTACCCCGGCCCTGGATGTCAGGGCGGCATCTTCACTGTGTCTGGACTCTAGACAGATCTGTTCCTGTCACTCAAGCTCTGCAGCTGGCTGCCAGCTGTCAGTGACCTCGAGTATGTCCAAATTTAGGTGTGCTGTAACTTTAATCCTACTGTAGTATATGAGCAAATCATCTGCACATGTGCAATGTAATCTGTAGTGCCCCTCGGATGGGAAAAGTATGTCTCGTCGATGCACACCGATTACACCGCGGCCGTTCCTCCCTTCTTGGCCCTCGCACTGCCTTCTTTGGTATTATTCCTAATGCACTCTCTCACACGATTTACACCTGCAAGGCAGCCCGTAGTCCTACACAGGTGGCGCTCGCTCTGTCGCCACGTCAGCATTTTTTCCTGTTTTGATTAGACTGGCCTAACTTTGGTTGTATCTATGATGGTCGCAGAGCATTCCCACATCATGCGGGCACAAAATTGGCATACAGCCCTGCATAAATGATGCAGCAGCAGCACATCATGTTATGCCACACACTCTTCAAGGACTTCTGTGAGGATTCTAGCATCAGCTACATGCCACTTCACCAACATACATTGTGTCAAACCGTTAGCTCACGATGCTTTTTTCTTTCATGCAGACAAATGCATCTTACTCCAGGCCAGCACCGCCATAGCAGCACATCAGTGCCCCACTTCTTTGTGCAACTCATGGTGCAATCACGCTGTTTCCCGGCCAAAGTCTAGCTGTTGTTTGAGCTCCTTTGGGAAGGGAGGGTTCCGCGCATAGAGAGATCCTCCAGGATGGTATGGCACTGCATTCAAACACAGGCAAATTCAACGGTGAACCCTTCTTCAGACTAGGGCAGAAAATATGTTAGAGGAGATGGGAATGGGTTCTTAAAAGGCTGAGATCAGGAGATCACCAATGTAGGGGTCGGGATGTTCGTATTCCTTCAGTTTCGCCTCCCCCTTCTCAAGGAGTCGCGCAGCCTGAGCGACGTTGTCCTGCCATGTCCACAGTCATGATCAGTACCACAGAGTGTCACCTGCCGTTGCAGACCCGCATTTCGCAGCGTCCTGAAAGAAGACAGTATACACAGCTTTATCTCCAATGCGGAACGATTGCTCTCACCACGTCCTTGTTCAGGTCGAACTCAGCTCTCAACCGCCCAGCCTGCAATAAATAGTGAAGCAGCTCAATAGTACACATCCTTTATTAAGGGACATATCGAAAATTAAAAAGCGTACCAGCACCTGATCATGCTTACCTCTTGTGCGAAAAGATCCCTTCGAATTGCCCAGCTCAACAAGTTCTTAAGGCCGTGCCTGTACAAATGCAGGGCGCGTTGCCGCTGTGCAGCCCTGATACTCATGGCGCATGCCGTCCTTTATTCCGCAATGAGCATAGCAAGGTAAATTTGGTAGAATTTGTGTCGTTGATTCTTTCCATGCTTTTAACCCATGCCGGGCGTTCCCTGCTTCCAGGTTCCTGTGCAGCAAGTTTTTTCCATCATCGCAAGCCTTCAGGCCATCTTTCTGTTGAGATCAGAACAAGCGAAGATAGATAGATGCTCGATGTGCCTTTTCGTCCGTGTTCTCCAGTATTGAGTCAAATCAAGAATATACCGTGATCAGTCCAGCTTCAGACAGACCTGAATATGAGGCTGTCTCTTGTACTAACCGTATTCTTGTTCGTGCTGCCACAAGAAAATTACGCACAATTCCAGTACCCCCTGACTTTTGGGCAAGATGCTCGGGTCAATCCTCTCGATTTTGTCAGAGAGTTGTCCCACCTGCCTCTGCAGGTGAGTCATCATGACCGTGCTTCTTCTATTTTCAGACAGATCCAGCTTGTAGCAGCGTGCCTGAACGTTCTGTGTTGTGCAGCAACAACGCCTCTATCTCATGATCATTGGCGAGGGTCTCAAGAATCGTCAAGACCTGGTGAGGAGCTGGTACCTGCCTTGGTCTGTCCGGTTGGTTTTTATTGAAAAGGGCGCCACCAAATAAAAATTGCAACATGACACACGAGTATTCTGCAGGCTTGCAACCCCTTTGGAGGCGCAGATGCCTGCGTGCCCGTTAATGCCTCTTCCAAGTTTGCTGGTTTGTGCCATGACTATGAGCTCAAGGTGCGTGCGCTTGCCACTGTCCCATGCCCGTTGGCGAGGCAGACTAAAGATGATCTGCCGGCCAGGCGCCCCTCTGCAAGTCACTAGTAAGCAGCCTCTTTGGTGGTGCCGCAGGTCGACTGCATATATATGTCTGAGGAAGAATTGGATGTGGAAGATGATCCCACGGATGATTTGGCCAAAGCCATGAAAGAAAGGTACCAACTGGCAGTTTACCTGCTTACAAATCTGTATTATGCTGTTCCTGTCGTGTCATCTGTGCTGGACATATTGAACCTGTCTATTGTGGCACGGTACAGAGGTGTGGGGAACCTCAAAGACGCGTGTGAGCAATGCTTCGAAAACCAGCGCAGCTTCTGGTGCGCGCAGACGGTGAGTCCAATTCTTCTGCTCTTTGTTAGGTGATGGATTAGAGTGCAACCGATGCATTTGTAAAAACCCAAGGAATCAAGGCAAAGGAGTGACTAGCACTCCCTGCAAAGTCATTCAGCTGTCTCAGAATCGTTGCTCTGTGCCTGATGGCACTTGCTGGCAAGCAGGTGCCAAAGTGTGGCAGCTTTTCTGCGAGCATCGAGCGGGCCCTTCTCCCTGCAATCGCGGCTATTGACAACGCAAGGGACTATGGGAAGACGCAGCTGGATGCTCTCTCCGAGGCTGTTCCCCTGCTCCTCAATGCATCCAGCCTCACGATGCCGTGTCGAGAAATGTGTGAGGCAGTTGTGGCCACGTGCGGCTGCAACAATGATTACAGCTTCGGTAAGGCTGGTTATGCTAGTGGGTTTAGAATGTAGTGTTGCTGAAAGATTCCGGACCTCAAGTTGGGCATTATTGCATGCAGGCAAGCTGCTGGATGCTTGGATGACAAAGGGAAGCAAACTTTCGGATCGCAGAAACGCGCTGCCAGCAGGATTCACAGCTGGCGCCTTCAGCAAGCTCTATGACATGCCGTTGTGCTCGCTGTTCTCTCCATCGACGGCGCGTGGTTTCAGCGGACATTGTGAAGCCCTTCCCAAGACATGCTCAGATCCGCAGCAGTGGTGCCATGGCGATGGAGATCAGAACAATGGGGCGATGGTTGTGCAAGAGCTGATGGCGGGTCAGCTCGCCACCTCTCTGTTCGGCTGGGCTGGCGGCCTGTTCACGGATCAACAGCAGATGCTGGACGCCGCTGATGATGAGGGTGTCAAGAACCTCTTGTCTGACTACACTCCAGGTAGGTCAGCCGCCTCGGGGCGAGCCTCACATGTGCTATTGTGTGTAACTGTACAACAGCCTCACCCAGCAAAGACGCAGATGGTCTTGATTTCAATTGGCTTGTGGCCATCCTTCAGGTGCAAAGAAGCAGCACGGAGGTTCGCATGTGGCGCTGGTGCTACTCTCAACGGTCGCATGCCTTGTCTTGTTGGCAGCATGTGTGTTGATCTGGTACAGATATGGCAGCACATTCATGCGGGGCCGCTCTGCCACAAATGATGGGGGCTATGTGTCCCTTGGCGTGGTGGACTCTACCCATGCGTATGAGCCACCTGCAGAGCAGAGGCTGTAGTTTTCTTCCTGAATTGTCCTTGGGCAGCTTGCCGGCAAATCTCATTGCCAAGAAGGTGTGAAGAATCCAAACTGAAGTCACGTTGAATACAATTCCTTTTTTGGCAGACGCAGATAGCCAAATCATTTCACATGATGTGAACTACATCAATATGTACCAAAAACTCCTCACAACCCCTTTCTTGAATTGTATCGTTGCCATATGTACTGTATACTATGTAGTTCTTGTAGTGCATGTACGGTGGCAGACTTGCAAATGCAGTATCATACGGTATGTCTCGAGATGTAACTCTCGTGCGTGCCAATGGATGGGCCAACCTATTGTCTTTCACCATGTGACTGCATTGTTGTGATTTGGGCAGTGCTGGGCTAATTTGTTGCAGATGATGCATGACTAATGCAATGTTATTCTTTGTGCTTCCTTGGGCTTTAGGGTTATCTTTGCTCCAGCTGTTGTTATAGTTTATAATTTAATTTTATAACTTATAAAGACTTGAAATTTGAAGTGAGATGTACGCCTCGCAATGTCTCCCTGCAGAGCAGTCCGGCTTCAAGCTGTGGTGCTTCGCGAGGTCTGATTTATTATGAACATGCCACATGCTAGATTGTCTGACAGATCCTACAGATCAGTTTTAATTTGCTGCCATGCCAAATAAGAACTGCTGCACAGACTGAATCTGCCCCTCTAAAGCAGACAGGTCCGTCACTGACAACCTGGCCCCATGCGCCTTCGCCAAGCCCGCAAAGCTGAAGGCCTCATCTGCTCTGCCCAACACCTCATTCCTCTTGCTGTCGTCGCTCATGGCGCTGCGAGAGCTGCGGAGCTGATCGATGGCCTTCTCCAGCCGCTTCCTGATGAACTCCATTGTGTGCGCCTTAGTGCCACAGTCTGACTTGTTGCATGCCAGCAGCACTGGGAGGCGGCGCCCGCTGATGACAGGGTGCGCCAGCACGTCATACAGCTGCTCCGCTATCTGCTCCTTTTGCGGCATGAAATCCACAGAGTCCACCACGAAGATGATCCCCCGCGTCCTGTCCGCATGCTCAGACAGCAGCCTGCTGAACATGCGCGGGTGGCCAGGAATGTCCACCACGCGCACCTCCCTGTACTTGCCCTCCTGTCACCAACACATTTACATTTTAGCCGTCCCAGCTATCCGCCAAGGCTTCTTGTCCCGGTCACAATTTGCCCCATTGAGAGGGCAATGTTCAGCCTGCTCCTGAATGAGTGTCTCACGGACCTTTCCGAAGGGCAGCTTGGCCAAACCCACATTTTCCTGCATGGACGCCACTGTGCCTTTTCCGGCCTCCCCCCTCTCCAACTGCGAAAAACGCCTGTGTCAGAAGCTTCCAAGGGAGGTCATTTTATGGGGGAAAAACACGGCCACAAATCTACCTGCAAGAACAATGCTGTTTTGCCGGCCCCACAGGGACCCACAAGCAACACTGTGTCGCCTTCCTTTCCGCTGCGCTGGTATATAATACCTGCAGATGCAACAGGGAAAGCTCGATCATATACTCTCACCACCCTCTACACCTCCTGGCGACTGTGCTAAGTGAGATCTTGAACTTACCGATGATAACGAAGAGAATAGCAAATATTACGATAAAATACATGTTGCTAGTAATCGCAAGAGTGTCCGCAGGGACGTGGGGCGCCATTGAGGGAGGCGAAGAAGTCGAAGCGCAGTGCTGTTATTTCCAACCTGGAAATCTCACAATACCTTTAAGATTATGCATCTATTGATTCGCCCCACTGGCCAACGCTGGATCTAAGACGAAAAGAATGAAAAGAATTGTCGCAACACATGCAGAGAGGTCTGCCCAAGCCTGCCTGCCCAGGGCGTGCATGGGCTGCCCCAGAAAGCCACGACATGACGGCACCAGAAGCTTCTGAATGTTACTGCGAAAGAACAAAAGTTGGTCTAAGGTTGTTGTGGCGAACGCCGAGGATGTTGCGCAAATGTGGAGCGCTGCTCGGCAGGCAGCTCTATAGCTGCGCGCTCGAAACACTGCCTGCTAGCAAGGTGCCAGATCACTGCATTTTGCAAGTGTGTCTCTCTGCATTGTTGTTGTGTGATTTTATGCGTATGAGCTCAATCATGATGTGCGTGTAAATTACAGCAGGTTGCTGCATCCTGTGCTGGCCCCTCCACCTCCGCCAGTGTCGGTCTTCATGCGTTCAGGCCCTTCAGGTGAGTGAAGCTAGGTGATGTCGTCAAGGTTCGCACATGCACATGGTCGAAATCTTTTCTACCGAGAAAGGCTGCAGAACTAATCTGTCACGATTCGCAGTCGGAGCGCTGTCAATGGAGCGGCTGGGAACGAAATTATTGGGATCGATCTAGGCACCACAAATTCCTGTGTTGCAGTGATGGAAGGCAAGGTGCGGCGGTCCTTCTGACCTTTCCGTCTGAAATTTGACCACATCCACAACTTGCAGTAAAGTCAACTCATTTAGCTGTCTTTTGGTGTGCATAAAAGTTGTGTCTCACCACAGGCGCCTAGAGTCATTGAGAATGCAGAGGGTCAGCGGACTACACCCTCAGTGGTGGCCTTCACTGACAAGGGGGAACGTCTTGTTGGGCTGCCAGCCAAGCGACAGGTGCCCACATGTTGCTCATGCTGTTGCATGTTATACTGCATTCTCAGATGACACCAGTCATTAGCACAAATACTTTCATGCATCTGAGGCTGTCTACTCCGTCTGGTACAGGCCATCACAAATCCTGAAAACACAGTCTACGCTGTGAAGCGCTTGATTGGCAGAAAATTTGATGACCCGCTGGTCCAGAAGGAGATGAAGGTGTGTATCTTGAGTGTGCAACAGCTCCATTGGTTTCTGTCCTGCGCACCTTCAGGCTTCTTGTACAAACAGTGTGATCATTGGGTTGCGTGTCCACAGATGGTGTCGTACAAGATCGTCAAAGCAGACAATGGAGACGCTTGGGTCGAGGTGAGTTGCCACTTGCAATCCACATGCTTTGTCCCCTTGGCGGTGTCGGCAGGTTGACATATGTGCCTCATCATTGCCTGATGCAAGCTCTGGCGCAGGCTGGAGGAAAGACGTATTCCCCTAGCCAAATCAGCGGTTTCATCCTGGCAAAGATGAAGGAGACAGCCGGTGCGCATGACGTTGAGGTTGCTCTTTAGCTCTTATAAACTCTGTCCTCTGGGAGTTCTTGATGGATGTGCGTTGTGCTTTTACAGAATCGTACCTTGGCAGGTCTGTGTCAGAGGCCGTCATCACAGTGCCAGGTGAGACACACTCCCATGTGCTATCTAATTTTTATGACAGCTGGTCTGATTGCACGGAGTATCATGGTTCCAAAATGACCAATACTTGCAATAGCGATGAATCCTTATTGTGCTGATCAAAGGATTAAAATGTCAATCATGCTGATGGTGTGATTTGCAGCTTACTTCAATGACAGCCAGCGGCAAGCAACCAAGGATGCTGGTCGCATTGCTGGGCTGGATGTGAAGCGCATCATCAATGAACCCACTGCGGCGGCTCTCAGCTACGGCGCAGACAAGAAGGAGGGCATGTTTGCGGTGTTTGACCTGGGCGGTGGCACCTTTGATATCTCCATCTTGGAGATGAGCGGCGGCGTGTTTGAGGTGAAGGCCACCAACGGTGACACCTTCCTGGGCGGCGAGGACTTTGACAACACTCTGCTGCAGTACCTGGTCAACGAATTTAAGAAGGAGTCGGTGAGTGACATTGCTTGTCCCCTCGTTGTCGCTTGCCAGGGCCTTTACTGGAATGCTGGTTGCATATGCTGACGGTCCGTGTTTGGACAGGGCATCGACCTGTCGAAGGACAAGCTGGCCATCCAGCGGCTGCGGGAGGCGGCAGAGAAGGCCAAGTGCGAGCTGTCGTCCGCCACCCAGACCGACATCAACCTCCCCTTCATCACTGCCGACGCCTCGGGCGCCAAGCACCTGAGCATGACTATCACTCGCGCCAAGTTTGAGTCGCTGGTGCACCCGCTCCTCGAGCGCACCAAGCCGCCCTGCCGCGACTGCATGAAGGACGCTGGCGTGTCAGCATCCGAGATCAAGGAAGTGCTGCTGGTGGGAGGCATGACGCGCATGCCCAAGGTGCGCTCCCCTCGCGCCGTGCACCCCTAATTAGGCATTCCTTCTTTTGGTCGCTGCAGGCCTGGTGAATTACTCGTCACTGTGGGGCAGGCTTCAAAGGTGTAGGGTGGTGATCTTACATCATGCGGTGCGCGCAGGTGGGCGAGATTGTGAAGGAGGTGTTCCAGAAGGACCCTTCGCGCGGTGTCAATCCGGACGAGGTGGTGGCGCTGGGCGCGGCTATCCAGGGTGGTGTGCTGCGTGGGGACGTCAAGGACTTGCTGCTGCTGGATGTGACACCGCTGTCGCTGGGCATTGAGACGCTGGGCGGCGTCTTCACCCGCCTCATCAACCGCAACACCACCATCCCAACCAAGAAGGCCCAGGTCTTCAGCACCGCCGCTGACAACCAGACTCAGGTGGGCCCCTGTTTTCACGCCTCTTGTCTCTCTTTCTGAATTCCTGTTTTCATTATAAACATGTTGCTCAGAGTTGCAAGGGTTGGGTGCATGTCACAGCATTAGATGTGCTGTCTTTTGGCTCGCAGGCAGGATCTGCAGTGTGATTGTTGACATACGACCAGGTTGGAATTGCCTGGTAGGCTACGCCCAGCAGCGGAATGTAATGTTCGGATCTTCACTATCTTCTACCCATTACGCAGGTGGGCATTAAGGTCCTGCAGGGCGAGCGTGAGATGGCGGCAGACAACAAGATGCTGGGTCAATTTGAGCTAGAGGGTCTTCCGCCGGCACCGCGTGGTCTGCCACAGATTGAGGTCACCTTTGACATCGATGCCAACGGCATCGTCCATGTGTCTGCCAAGGACAAGGTGAGTCGCACCTGGATTTCTCCGTGAGCTCCCTGAATGTGGGATTTTGTAATATACGTTGTGCCTGCTTGAGCACATACATAGCTCGTGCACGGGCATACAATGATGGCATGAAGGGCTGACATCTCTTCCTGGGTGTGAAACAGTCAACACAGAAGGAGCAATCCATCCGGATTCAGAGCAGCGGCGGCCTGTCAGAGGACCAGATCCAGCAGATGGTCAGGGATGCAGAATCGCATGCTTCGAAGGACAAGGAGAGGAAGGCACAGATCGAGGCCAAGAACGAGGCTGAGACATCAATCTACAGTGCGGAGAAGAGCATTGAGGATTACAAGGACAAGGTGCACTACGCCTCACTCCGTTTGATCAAGCACAGGGATTTGCCATCTGGACATCTGCACCCTCTCAAGTGTTGAAAATACCCGTGCCGATTTGAATATCTGATCACCGCTGTACTTGTGTGCATCCAGGTCCCCCAGGCAGTCATTGACGCTGTGAATGCTGAGGTCGGCAATGTTCGCGCTGTCTTGGAGAGCGGCTCAGCGGAGGACATCAAGAGCAAGGTGTCTGATCTTCAAAAGGCGCTCATGAAGATTGGCGAGAGCCTTGCACAGTCAAGCCAAGCAGATTCAGGCAGCAGTGCTGGTGGCGGCGAAGGTGCCAGCGCCAGTGGGACCTACGATGCAGATGTCAAGGACGAGAAGAAGTGATCCACTTTCCTGAATGCATGAACTTCTTCGGTGTATTCCAGGCAGTTGTTTCTGCTACCCCATTTCTTATGTGTTGATGTTCTTCTTGCGAACAAAGCCAAAATGCATAAGGCACAAAGCAAATAGCAGGTGATTCTGGCAATGTGCCCTGTAAGAGGGATCGTGGTGCTGTCTCTGCAGCTACATGTAGAGTAGTGTAGAGGTACATTGATTTCAACAGTCCTATATGCAATGGTGTGTGGTAATACACGAAAGATATGTGTCATAATCAGCCTGATACAGGTATCTCAACGACCATATGCGCATGCTTTACATTTTCCAGGTTTGTCAGGCTGGTGCCCCTCTCTGATAAGCACAACGATGGCAGAAACACGGCAAGAAAACGATCCCCACACACTTTGATATGAACACTCTGAGGACTAGTCCAGTGAAGGGCGGCATATTAAACTGCCCACATCCCACAGGAAAGCCTCAGGCTAACTTGAGCACATGCGCTCACAATCTACTCATTGTCTTGTAGGAGAATCTCTGCTCTCTGGTGGCTGTGCGAGTAGTTAAACAGCAGCACTGCATTGACAGCAAAATATGGATCAGCACAGCACTGTCTCTGTGGACAATAAGAGAGCTCAGAACCCCGTGGTGCACGTATCGCAGGCCAACTAGAGCACTTCAAGGACCACAGAGGCTACCACTTTGCGCATGGGGAGGGCCCAAAGAGCTTCTCCTTTGTCCATCTAGGACAGCGTGGGGAAGGCGCTGGCATCGTTGATGGAGGGTGCCGGGCCGGTGCGCCCTCCCGCACTGCGAGGGCCATTGTAGGAGCGCTGGGGCCGCTCCTCGCGGGGAGCGCGCTCTTCGCGCGGGGCGCGGTCCTCCCGAGGAGCGCGGTCCTCGCGGTCTGGCCTCTCACGGCGCTCGGGCCCGTCGCGGCCGCCACGGCCGCCACCCATGCGCCCACCCCTCCCGCGCGGGCGGCTGCCGAAGCCGGAGTTGCCGCCATCGTCGCCGACGCGGAAGTTGGCCTTGATGGTCTCCTTGGGCTTGATCTCCTTGGCGATGGTTCCGGACTTCCGCACGCCAATCTGTTTCTTGTTCTTCAGCTCCAGCTCATTCTCCAGGTCATCAGCCTCATCCAGATCCTGCATGTTCAGCCCATTCTCAGACACTGTAAAATGGCCCCAATCTAGTTGCAGTTCATTAACTGGTTTTAAAGAGGCTGGCAATCCTTGCTTGCGTCATACCTTGCGAGTGTACGCCTTCATGCCCTCAAATGCCTTCGCATCAGCCGCAGCTGCCTTTGGAGCTGCAGGCTTGTTGAGGTTGGCGCGCTTCTCCTCCATCATCTTTTCGTACTCGTCCAGAGTCATTTCCTGGACCATGCTCACACATCAGCGAAATGTGTGGGGTGTGACAGCCTTCAACACGCAAGCAACTGCCCGTCATCTTTTGGCATGTCTGGCACACAATATGATGTGCAGGAGCAGCAGCAGCAGCTAGCCAACGTTGAGTCCAAGGGTGCTTCCAGAAACAAAGTACTGCCCAGCAGTAGATTGCAGCACACCTTTTCCTCTTCTTCCTGAGGTGGCGCGGTAGCCTGTGCAACAGGCTCATCAGCTGCTGCCTCCTCTTCAGGCTTGGCCTCCTCTGAGCTAATGACCTTGTCAGCTTCCCTGCAGTCACCCCCACTCCAGTCAGTCACCCAAAAAAGGAGTGGCGAGGTCACTGACTTGGTGCAAAAGTGATTCCCCACAGACTTCTTTTCAGATGACAAATTTTCGCCTGCATTGGGAATTGAGAGAGAATGCTCACTCCTTGATCTCCTCAGACTCAGCACCCCAGTTCCCTCTTCCAGCACCGCCTCGCTTCTCCATTTCGCTCCTGTCAATACAGAATTAAGCAAAATCAGCTCAGTGGGGATGTGGCGACTCACTTCAACGCCATCGAATGTACTGTATCAACTAGCCTCGACACCCGGATCGCCCCAGAGCAGAACCCCACCCGCGTCCGGTGCCGTCCTTGCGATCGTACTGTCGCCTAGGGGGACGACCCTCCTGCCCTTCACGGGGGCCACGGCCACCGCGACCTCCTCGCCCATTCTCGCGGCCGCCACGGCCGCTCCTCCCCCGGTTGGCCGCCGGGGTGGAGCCTGCATCGAAGGCGTCACCATCTCCGGCGGGCCTGTCATACTGCCCACGACCTCTGCCACCAGGGCCGCCTCTAGAAGGACCTCTGCCGCGGCCCCGAGCACCTCCATCGCTTGTTGCCAACCCTCTCATGCGAGCCTCCACTCCAGTCGCCACTGCAAGACGGACAGACTCGAGATCGAGAGAGGAAGATGGTTGGAAACATTCCGATATCGGTCAGAATCCACATCACGCAAAATCCATCAACATATGTCCACAAGAGCCTGATAGCCAACCTGCTGGCTTGGCAGCATCCTTTGGCTTTGCGGCAGCATCCTTCTTAGCCTTTGGCTCCTGCGCAGCTATGGCTTTAGAAGCCAGTGCCTGAGGATCTTCATTCTCCTCATCAAGGAGACTGAAGATATTGTCAGTAGTCACGCCAAAGGCCATCCTGCTCAGTGGCTTGAGCCCTTCCTAGTCAATCAAGCTTCCTTTCATTGTTGCATCGCATCCAGACACTACAAAGGTTGCGAGATCGAATGATGGCAGAACTATCAAACAATTGCAAAGTTTGGCAGAGACAAGTCAGCACGGCTGAGAAGATTACAGATAATGGCCCGTAAAACGCCGTAAGACGCCTTAAAATTCCGTACGATCTCCGGAAGAGGTGTCGGCAATTCATATTCCCTAAACCCTAAGCTGGAGTGGATGAAGAATAAGGTCGGGGTGTCGCACATAAGGAAGAGGGAGGGATCCAAGGCAGCAGCTCCTTGGAGCAACAAGCTCTATCGTTTTGACATCGCACTGAATGGCAGCGAACATTTGTCTATGCGGAAGGTCGCCGGCGTGCAGCCATCTAGAGAGTTCCACTCGGGTCCAGCCCGTTTGAGGTTCTGCACCAGGATCCTTGCTTCTGAGGAGGAATACAATCACCCAACTCGATCTTAAAGTTTTGTTCATTGACTTCATGATTGTTGCCTGCAGACCCCTTTTTCAAATCCCAGGAGAACTAGTCGAAGCCAGCACCTGGTGACGAGCCGGTGCTCATCTCACAGGGCATTTAAATTATTTGTTGAGTTTTGCGAATAACGTTTCCTTGGGAACACATGGAGATGGGTACTGAAGCCAGCAGCAAGTGCATGTATTAAAATCCTTCACTTCGACTACAGGCAGCTAGCCGCAACGTATGAACATCACTTATCAGCGTCGCTTCCTCCCTGCATGACTGGCTGCCACTATAGATGCATTGCTGAAATTGTTGACTTTCCAATCATGACAATCATGGTCATGCATGCAGTGCATGCTGTGGTGCCTCAACTTTGTTTTGAGGGCCACACTGGCCATTAAAACTTTCTCAAATTGTAATGATTATTACAACTTATAAAACAGATTGGGCATTTGGCGATATTGTACCTGTGAGTCAATACAGGCTGAGCCCTGACTTATGACTTGGAGTCAGAATAGACTGGCCATTGCGGGGCCGGAGAACGATTGTCAATCACTAGTACAAGGTCAGCAACACTGTCACTGATGGCTAACTGTTCCTAAATATTCACTTTCACGCACTCTCCAAAGATTCAACGACGCTCCAGCAAAATGACCCGGACCTGGTTCAGGTCACCTGGAGTCCCTGCTTACACTGCATCAGCACTTCAGAGAATACTCAGGCAGTCTGCGCAGACACTTGAAAGTAGTGACTGGCAGGCCTTACATCTTGTCCTGTATGGCATCAAGTATCCGTCTCACATATCTCGACCGGATCAGCGAGCTCCTTGCAGCATCATAATCCCCTTGTGCAAATGCCTTTGCAAGATCCTGCAGGCAGTTGGCACAATATTATGTTCTGCAATGCTGCGTGTGGTCTACTGACGCCACCGTCAAAGCAAGTTTAATGGAATGAGGGCTCCCCACACCTCAACACAGTCCCTTTCCTTTTGAATGTAGTCCTGTTGAAGATTTTGCAAGGAGGCTTCATCTGCTGCATCAACCGTCTCCCTAGCCTCCATCACTTCCATGAGGTATTCTGGATCTGCGATCGTTGCTTCCTCTTCATTGGCATCAGGACCCTGCTGTGACAGCTGTGCGCCAAAGAACAGCAACGCAGCTTAGCCAAGCTCTGCTGACATGGCTGTGCCACCATTATTTTGAAAGAAAAGTCTTGATCACGGGTGTGAAAGTGGACACATCGGCCATCGGACTCTCACCATATAGGAAGCTCGGAGCAGAGGCGAGCGGAGAGTAGTGTAAGCCTTGTTGATCAAGGATGACGCCTTCTCGGAATACAGCCTCTCCTCCTGTGCAGCATGGCAGATAATCTGGAAGAAGGATTGTACCGCTGTTCAACAGAGTTCTGTGCAGCAAGCAGTTGCGCGCAGGGGCACGTAATGCCAACAGAAAGTCAAGCTGGACAGTCTGTGCGGCAATGTGATGCCTTGCTAGGGCACCGTGAATTCTTACCTCAGATGCCATGCCAAATTTGTCTGGGTGCAGCTTGGACTGAAGAGCTCTAAATCTCTGCTCAAGTTGACGAGCGTCAACGTCGAACTTGGGGTGCTCCCTGAAAACAGTCTCTTTTTCAACACTGTCAGGTGTCAAAGCATATGCCACGAGATTACTCCGCCAGGGACGTCGAAATTGGAGAATGCAGACTGTTTCTTGCTTTCATCTCTGGGCATGACTGCTTGCTTACAAGCCCATCAAACGGAAGGAGTCCAGATCATCTGGTAGATCCTGTATGCTGTTGCATTGAGCGCAGAAGAATTGGGCTTGTCCTGCCTTTTCGTGCCCACATTTCCAACAGCGCGAAGGATGTTTTCGCTCTGTAACGTAAGATCTAATCGGCACACCGCTCCAATAGATACCTATATTGTCGAATCTTGCACAGGATGTCCTGCTGCAAATCTTGCAGAGCGCCTGAATCAGCTTCATATCTCGACTAAAGTAAGGCACTGGGCTTGATATATTTTCAGAAGAAGGGATAGTCTATCCGGACTCTCTGGAACATGAACTCCAGTCAACAGGTGCCTCTCTGTGAGTGGCTCTAAGGGGCACATAGGACATGCATAAAAGGACACTTGTCACGGAAATACCTATTGTATGTAAGGTTGCACAGCAACGTAAGCTACCATTCTTCTATGAACAGGAAGCTCCCACAGGAGCAGGACCCTACTTAGGGCCAGGGCCTTTTAGGGCTATTCCTGTGGGCAGCCTATAGGTAGGGCCAGGGCAGCCTAGCTGGGACCTGGGACACCCTGGTCAGGCTTGATGAAGGAAAACTGATGCAGAAAAGCATGTCTCTGTTTTGGTGGCAACAGTCATAGCACTGCTATTTAATTGCACTGCAGTGCTTTCACAGTGCGCACAGTGATAGCTACTAGCTAGTAGCTCCATCAGCACCAGCACGTGCACCAGCGCTGCCAGCTGCCAGTGGCTCCATCATCAATATCATGTCAACAACTGGTTGCCAACCCCGGGCGGCCTGGCGGCCAGCTGTCACAGTATGTGTCACACGGTGTATTGCCACTCAATGAGTGGCACTGAGCACTCAGGATGAATGTACAACCACATTCAATTGGACACTCTTCAAGAGTAAGTTACATATGTTCCTTTTCAAGATTAACAGGCAAAAGGGGAATGCTACATCCCTCAACTGGATGGCAGCCACCTGGGAGTACTACTGTGAAGTTATCCAAGGTGGACGAACTGGCAATGCCGTGTGACCCAGCCTGGATCTGAGATGCTCAATGCTCTACTAGGTAGTACCATCTAGGAAGGAGCCAGAACTTTGCACCGTCTGATTGCATCTCGGATACTGCATGATGCGCTTGCTACAGCCGCTGTACTCAATCAACATCCTCTTCTGTAGAGGACACCACTTGAAAATCACCCGGCGATAAATATTGGCCAAAATCTCCGCAGCAAATTTTGGGATAGCAAAGAGAAAGAACAATGCGGCAACATAGAGATCACATGCATTTCCTACACAACAAAAGCAGCTGGACTTTGAAACCTTGTCCACCTCCTGCAGCAAAGAAGCAGCCCAAAGTCGCCCAAAGTCAGCGGGCAAGGGCACCTACGAAGCACAGCAGCTTATCAGGGTAGGGTCAGCTGATCGGTGTGAACACTGATCCATGCTAATTAGCATTCCTCATGTCAATTGCTATGACCCTGAGCATTGGCCTCACTTTTCACTGCAAAGCCAACCGCGCTCGCAGCGACAAGGCAGATGGCGCCAAGAATAGCCTTCTTTCCTCCCCCACGGTTGTTCTTCTCCTGCACAACGAGATGCATGTGCCATCAGTGAGCACCAAGTTTCATCCGAGGTAAGCCAAGCAGTTGCTTTGCTTTGGATGCCCATAACCATTTGGCTCTGCAGCACATCTCCTACTGTTGTTCCGAATCCTGATCATGGGCACAAGAGCAAGAGTCACACCGATTTGTAGGACACTGCCTTGTCGGCCTCCAGCCCCAGAAAAGCCTTGGAATCGTCGGTGGGCACGCCCATGACGGTCACCCTGACATTGGGCGGCTCAAGACCGAGCTCCTCTCCAGGTGCATCTTTCTCCTCCACCAAACCAGGCTGTACCTTCTCCGCGACCTGTGGCGCGATCAGCACGTTCAGGCTTGCACCAAGGTTGTAAGTGGAAAGAGAATGGCATTTTTAAAATCAAAGATGGAGCACGTACAAAAGTATCCATTCGCGTGTGCAAGAATGGCAGCGGCTGGTTTCTTACCAACTCTGGCTCTGCCTGCACCAAGTCCAGGGAGTCCTTGTCTCCTGGCACAGCCTTGTCAGATGGCATGGGTGCTGGAGTGGCTGGGCCTGTCAGCTCAGGCGTAGCAGCATCATTGACAGGCTCCACTACCACAGTTGCTGGTGTTGAGCTGTCTTCTTTTGCCTTGACTGTGGCTTTCACGTAGTCTACCTCGGTATCCACAGGATCGCTGGCAGGAAGAGCATCGTTCAATTTGCTCACCTGCATGGAGACACCCGCCATCTATGATGTGAGACTGTGAGTCTGAAAAGGGGGAGCAGAACTGGCAGGACGATGTGAATACAGAAGAGGCCATGAAGACCTGAAAAGGTATTCATACAGCACACGGCTCACCGGATCTGTGCTAGGCACTGGTGCCTTCGGGATGCTGGGAGTAGCCACAGCTGACTTTCCCACTGGCCCTTCTGCAGAACTCTTCTCTTGAGCCCTGGCGCCACGGGGGGTGAGAAGACCTCTCTTCATGGCTTCCTTGCCTTTCTGAAAAGTCTTTGACATTTGCTTGCTGAATGTTTTGGTTTTGCGCTTTCCAGGGTCCAACGGGGCAACGGTTGGCTCGCTCATCCTGCAAACAGAGTGTACACTTCCACAGGTCTGTGAAGGTGGCAAATACGCCGACATCGCCAGAAACAACACCATAATCGTTATTACGACTCCAAAATTCATCTTGTCATCCAAGAATCTAAGGAGAGCCTCAACATAAACTCACTCCAAATCTGTATGAGTTCAAAAAGGAACGGCCCATTCTTTGACAGACCTAACACGATTTGCCCATAAGAAGCTTAGATTGATACATCTTGTCACTATCATGCATCTATCAAGTCCATCCTCATGATAATGCCGAAGATACGAGGACGATACCTGTGCTGTCACTCCGAAAACCCCGCCCACGAGGTCCACCGGCCTGCACTTCTGCGTAGCTGTGCTTTAAGCAGTGGACAGCAGGTGATACAAGGTCGAAAATGACACAAATATTCACAAGAGCGGGGAAACGGTGACCGTCTCTCGAAATGTTCACCACGATTGTTAAATTCCAAGAGGGCTGGGGCGCACAGCCAGAATATATAGGTCCCATGAAGGGGGGGACCCCGAGGGGACTTGCCAGCTTGGCAAGAGATGAGGACCGAAGGCTCCACCAAGTCCCGAGGTTCAAGGCTGTGCCTGCCATGTTGAGAGCACTGCCACGATGTGCGCGCACACAGCGCTGCCGCAGTACTGTCGAGGCGGATGTCAGGCGCGCCCACAGCCCTGACTCCAAGTCAGGGAGTCGCGAGTGCGCCTAGTGTGCACACGTGCTGCCGCAGCGCGGCGCCAGCTGCGGCCGGCGACGTGCGCATGAAAGAACTCGGAGTAATGCTGATCATAACGGTGATCATGGCAACACACATTGGCAATACATTATGGCCATGAATCTCGCCCAGAGTCAGCAGGAACAGACCTCGTGTTAAAATGATGTTCCTGGGCTCGGTTCAACCTTGATTTGATTTGCTAATGAACAGCATGATGCAGTCAGCCAGACACCAGCGTCAAGCTCGGCTCAGTGTCTTGCTATTTTGAAGGCTAGTCAGGCCATGGCCAGCTGGACCAGAGCCAGAGAAGTCACCATAGGCAATTGTTGTTCATGCTTCACACTGCAGAAGCTTTACTTAAGCTTTGATCAAGTTGATTTGCCTGTCATAACAAATGCATGTACAATCTCATGACTGTGACAGCCTCAAAGTCACATCCAAGACAGACTCCCTTTTGTAACATAAACGGCAGTTGCTTCAGATGTGGAAGCAGCGATTCAATCAAAGTTCTCAAGCCCCCATGGTGGTCACAACCCAGATGCTAGCATTCGGCATAAGCAGCAACAGCAAGCCCCGGCGGCTGGCATGCCGCATCTTGAGCACTCACGACAGTGCTCCCATGCAGGTCCACAAACTCAGCAATACTGGTCACACCCAGGGCTTTTGCCTGCAAAGCGGAGCCGGTGGCTGAGATGATGTCCACCGCCACATAGTCGCCCGGCTGCATGCGCGCAGCTGACCTCCTGGGTTGTGATGGCCCATATGACGAGGAAACTTCTTCGTCGCACATGAACACCCGCTTGCCCGTGCACGTCCGCCCCGTGAGGATGCTTGGAGAGCGCCGCGACGGTCCCTCAACCAAGACAAGGTGCCGGCATGACACCTCGGCCTGATTGCGGGCAGTCAGCACTTCCTTGTACACATGAATGGCCTCGTTCAGCCTCCTCATCTTCACATCCTGGGGAACGTCATCCTGCATGTCCAATTGAGGGGTTGTCATTTCGCAAGATCTTGTTAGAGCACGATTGACACCTACCAATAGAGAGGCAAGAATTGAAAGACGCCTCGGATGCCTTCACCATTCTGTCTTGCAATGCGGTGCAGTACCTGCAGATGGCGCGCTGCGTGTGTCTTGTCGCGCTTTGAGTAAGCAAAAAGGAAGGCTTGATCATAGCCCGCGGTGCGCAGCAGATCCAAGGTGCCCTGGTGGTCCTCTTCCTCCTCTCCACAGAATCCCACTATGATGTCCGTGGACAGCGCAATCTGATCGCGCAATATGGAACAAGATTTCTTCTCGAACATGTAATACCAGGAGCAAGATGTGCAGCACAACAACAGGATCTCCAGCAGGGAGCTTGAGCCTGACCTCTGGCATTAAGGCCCTTGCTCGTTCTACCAGAGCATCATAGGCTTCTCTTGTGTACCCTCGCTTCATTCCGGAGAGAACCCTTGTGCTGCCCGATTGTGCAGGCATGTGGAGGTTCTTGCATATGTTGCTGTGCTTTGCAATGACCTGTGCATCGACAGAGGCTCTCTTCTGACTACCCATCAAAATCTTGATACAAATGCTGCGTTGGGGAGTTCATTCCTGTTGACCATAGCTGATGGAAATTGCAAGAACATTATTTCCTTAGGAGATGAGAATAATGGGACGCCATTACCTGAAGGACCTCATCCGAGAAGTCCTTTGGGTGTGGAGAGGTGAAGCGGATGCGCATCTCAGGAACAGCTTTGGCAACTGCTTCCAGTAGCTCACCAAATGGAATAGCACCTTCACGGCGTGGCTTATAAACCGAGCTGAAACCCTGCATCATCCACACCTTTGTGTAAGTCGAAATCATTGGTAGCAAGCACTGATGCATGGTGACACGCTCAGTCCTCAAGTTCTTCTACTTCTGCACTTTCTTTGATGGCAATCATGAGTAAGCTGAGCATGTCCATCAAGAACCCACTGAAAGGAGTACAACAAGGGTACTGACTGCAAGTGCCCACCTCTGCATAGTATGACGTGCTTGCCTCATTGCCACTGGATGCCCGTTCACTGCCACTCAGGTCTGCATATGAATTCACATTCTGTCCCAGCAACAGAACCTCTTTGCAGCCTTCCTCATGCAGCTGCTTCACCTATTTTGGACAGAAGGAAATCAGCCTCGGATGTTGTTGCAAGCTTTTAGCAGCATGTTGCAAAACACCAGGCATGGATTTCAGACATTGCCGGGAGGATTGCACCTCTGCCAGGATGGATGCAGCAGGGCGGGAGCGTTCGCGGCCGCGAGTGAAAGGCACAATACAGAAGCTGCACATGTTGTTGCATCCTCTCATGATCGACACCGCTGCACTGACTGCACCCACTTCTCTGACTGGTCTCACGTCCGCATATGTTTCCTCAGTGCTCAATTGCACATTGATCAAGTCGTTGTCTTCTCCATCCCTACCCTCAATGTGTCTCTGCAAATAACACACAGATTTATGGCCCTGCCCAACCCAAAACGGCCCACTGATGCAGATCAAGACAGATTTTTTGGGGAGCGTGACCTGGGTGAATAGATGTATCAACCCCGGGAGGCTGCGGAACGCATCAGGGCCCGCAACAATATCCACAACTTTCTGCTCAAACAACTGGTCCTTCAGCCTCTCCGCCATGCACCCAATGACGCCCACACACACCGGCATCCTGCAAAGACTTAGAGCTCAAGAATATGCTTGGCGATATTCTGTGCATGACTGCCGCCTTCAAGAGCAACTGCCAGGATGCTGCTGTGAGATGGTGTAGGCATGTACCGCTCGCTGTCTCTGGTCTTCTTGAGGGCCTTGATTTCTCCCAGGCGGGAGAAGATCTTCTGCTCAGCTTTCTCCCTGATTGCACAGGTGTTGAGCAGGATGACGTCTGCACCAGCAGGGTCATCTGCGCGTGTGAAGCCATGCTGCGCCAAGATGCCCCGAAGTATCTCTGCAGGACATAGGGAAGATGTCACGTGCGCTGTGGTTGCCAGCGGGCCTGCAGAAGATGCGAATATAATGGACCGTACCTGTGTCACTGCTGTTCATCTGGCAACCTGCAGCGGGCCATATTCACACTTGAGACAGGGGGTGTTGCACGTCTTGATTGAGGTTGAGCAGGTGCCAAACAGTAGGTAGATCAACAGAAGGTGATCATCTGATGATAGACGCAAAAGGCAGGAAGTTACCATAGGTCTCAATATACACTGCCTTCTGCTCCCCTGACTCCTGTATGGCAGGTGCAACTGCATGTCCTGGGAGATCTCTTTCAGAGCTTTTGCGAAAAAAGGAATCGAATGGGAGATTGTCAGCAGGCAAAAGCCGAGCTAGACTTGACGTGCTGCTGCACTGCTGATGAAGTAAATTTTGATGGATGCGCCCCCAATGTACCAGATTTGCCGCCACTTGTCGAAGCTTATTTGACAACATGCAGACCAATCTCTGCAAACTGGAAAGAGCGTCCTTCGAATGTATATTGATTCACAGATTATTTGCACAGATCAAAGGGTGGTGTCCTTTCTCTGGTGTCGACCAAATGTAAGATACCTCATCGACATGCATCCAGATTTTTAGTATGTCCTGACTGTTTATAACGAAGCAAAATGCAGGTCACCCTTGGCCTTTGCAATACTACTAATCAACACTCTTGGCAAGACTCTTCCTTCCTTTTCCCACAACATATAAAGGCTCCTAAATTGTTCGGGGAAGCTGTCGCTGTTGGCTTTTGCGCTGGGCTGAATCTGATTACCAACGTAGCATCGTTGTTTCTATTAAGAATTGCATGAAAATGCGCAGAGGCCTAGATAGGCCTACACCTGCAGAGGCACCAAGCATGCAGGCCCTTCAACCTGTGACACTTTCAAGATCAAAACATGCCTAGACATCGCTGAGAATCTTCTCATGACTGTCAATAAGCTTAAGCTGGGCCAGGATCTAGATCTGTAAACAGCGCCTCCGAGTCAAGCAGCCGCTCCCGCGGCAGCTGCAGCCGGTCAGTGACTCACTCATCGGACCTCAGGGAGTAGGCTACATCTGGACCGTTGGCTCTATGTAGGCTCTATGCCCGGCATCATGCATCATTATGACATTTGGAAACGTCAGATGATGCATGGCAATCTAGATGACCAGCAGGTTTGCTTTCACCTACTAGGGACTGGCCATTATCATGTCCTCAGGCCTGAGGCGTAGGCTGATCCTGGGCTGAAGCCTACGCTCGACAGCAAGACTACTTTGCGATTGTGACAGTATGTACTGCTCAGCATTAATGGGCAGAATTCCGAAACCATGAAGTCCATGCACTTTGATGCAGGGCGCGCGCGCGTGCTCAGAGGGAGCATGCACATCTGACGAATCAAGATGATGCGGCGCCCGGCCGGCCTTAGTGTACTGGTACCGGAACCAGTAAATTCAGCGCAGGCACCACTGCCATGGCCCTTGTTCAGCACAGGAATCAATGCCATGGCCATTAGATAGTGACCTCCATCTTGAGTTCCATCTGCAATTACCAGTTGCTAGCAGACCTTCACATCATTGTCAAGAAAGGCTAAATGGGCATCATCATCATTGCAAGGTTGATGAGTGGCTGAATAGCTCCTACATGACACTAACTTGAAAAACTTTTGGTCAAAGATAGGCTCTCCGTAGCATTGGTGCTTGGTGCTTCTGAGCGTTTCAGGGGCACAACAGCTCAGGTCTAGGTAAAATTTGAACACAGCAACATTCTTAAACGCTGGGCTGAAATAGATAGCTGCACTCATGGTGTGCCGCACACTGTGCCACTTCATTTGATCTCATGGGCTTCACTGAAGCAGGCGGGCGCGTGAGCTAAGCAGATGTGGCCGCAGATGCAGGATCCCATACGTGTACCTGTAGCAGGCAGTCAAGTCGATGATGAGCAAGGACAAGGGGACTACCTGAGGCGAAAGCTGGACAAGCACAGGACCTGGAAACAATGCTGAACTTATGCATTCTCTCTAGAAGGGTGCACAATAAGTATGCGATTCTCACACAATCGCACTCACCTTCTTCCAGTTGCGTTTGCTCGAGTTCTGCCATGCGCCCTTTGGAGCATAAGACAAAGGAGTGCCAGTTTTGTTGGCATGGTGTGGTACATGGTATATTGGATAAGCCACGTCCATCTGCAATCAGGCAAATCAACCTCACATTAGTGCATGCGTCGCATTAGCAATACTACGGCTTAATGGGAAAGTACGCGGATTCAAAAGCCCTGCGCCTGTTGCTGTACACACCGTGGCGGGCGAGGAGTCTCTGATACAATGTAGCCAACCTGCACCAGCAGCGAATCATTCAGGAGGCTGGTGTATTTACATAATGGGATCTGTCAGGAGAGGATCCATTCACTCACCATGCCATTCTGGTGGGACACTGCTGGGTTCCTGGCCAGATGGCCAGTTGAGATCTCCAAAAACGACCCAGCGATGCCGGCCTGTAGACAAAGTTGCTGCACATGAGCATAGCGGGCCTCTTTATACAGATTTTGTCGCAAGAGATGCAGCAGCAGCAAATGATCACTTACCGTATTGCTCTGTCATACGCTCATAATACCTGAAGAGACAACTTACAGTTAGGTCTCAAAACCAAGACAGTGTGTCCCTGACTGAGAAAATCAAAACGACGTGATCATGTTGCAAATTATAAATGAAGTAGAATTAAGTCAAAACTCACTTGTTTCCAAACTGATCAGACCCCACAAGAGTGGCGTTGGGTCCGTGCACAAAAGTTGCCTGCCTGCACAGTGGCAGACCAGACCTCAACAAAATACAGACGGAGCCACAACAAGATTCCAATAGAGGTGCACAACAGCCAGTTCCTTACGCTAATGTGCCATCCAAGAAGGCCTTCCAGCCTCCAGCCTTCAAAGCATCGAGCACTGAGTCGCGTTTGTAAGTTTCCTTCAAGAACTTCACAAGGGCCATGCCACAATGTATGAAGAGCTCACAATGGTTATACAGGACACATCAAGCACAAGGGAGGCGAGCTCTCGCAACGGTACAGCGTGCTTAATATCTTCGCAATTCTTGACATGGCCTTGCCCATATCCCTTTTCCTGAACCCTCTGAGGCTAGAAACCCTACAGGCTCTGGAAGCGACCTCACACGCTATCCACCTTCTCCTCGTGATTTCGAGGGACCCCATGCTATGCTGACGGTTTCCTCGATTACTAGTGATCCAGCAGCGGTGTGTACGGGTGGTGCTGGTGTTCCCCGGAGATGAAAGGCTTCACATCCAAGGCCTTGAGCGTGGGGCAGTTCTGCAGGAGTGTCCTGCCTGCAACTCTTCAAGAAAGGATCCTAGTTGCAGCAGCTCAATTACGTGCACAGAGAGCGCTCAAAAGGCGCCGGTCCCTGCGAGTACACGCGCAATGTTCAGTGGACTGCCAGGTCTGGCACTGCTTTCAGGCACTTAGCCGATCTAGTCTTTGATAGCTGGATTCAGATCAGTGTCACAAATCGACAATGCCGAAAGTACTTGTGAGTGGGAGAACAGTGCATGCATGTATTTACTATGAGCCAGCTGGGGAAGACCCGGTCATATCAAGCAAAGAGGAGCACTAGTTTGAGCTGCATTTCGCGCCATTGCAGGTATCTGAAGACAGGAGGCGTTTCCTCTTGAATTATGTGCAGAAAGTTGAGCCTCAGATCATGGAACAGTTTGCAGAGCACGCACCTGCTCAGGTGCGACCTCTCAGATACTCTGGTACTCCTCTTTGGCAAGCAGATTTGTCCTTGCACTCTGAGCTGCGAGACAAACTGCATGAGGCATGGATTGTGCCCTTCGCAGGTTGTGGATGCCATGAGGACAACCATTTCAAACATGGTTGGGGTGCTACCTCCACATTTGTTTGACGTCACTGTGTCCACTGTGGGAGAGTCTTTGGCGCAGCTGATGTTCAGTGTCATCATGACGGGTGCGCTCTTGCTGCCCACACATAATCATGTTTGTCCTTGCTGATGTACAGCACAGACTACCTGCTGCCACATTGTTTCATTTGGGGCTACATGTGTGGAGCGCAGGCTATCTCTTCAGGAATGCACAGTACAGACTGGATCTGCAGAGGAGCATGGACGATGCGGATGGAACAATACTCCCATCTGTGTCTGAGAGTGCCTCCGCACCAGGTGGTTCTCCCTTGTGGGATGGATTCGCAGAGGGCAGTCAGAAGACGAAGGTGCAGGGGGAAGTGTTGAGGTGGCACAATGAGCATGGAGCCACATCCGTGCCGGCGGCTGAATACATAACAATGCTAGAGAACGAGGTCGCAGCTCTACGAAAACAGGTAACATGAGAAAGAAGTGCGATGCGTGTGCAAATTGAAGTCCAATAAATAGTGGAGGGTGCTGTGACACACCAGAAGCATCGTGATTGTGGGGATCCATGATGGAAAGATGTTTCTGGCTCTTCCTGCAGGTAATGATGCGGCAATATCAGGGGACGACAACCAACGAGCTGTTGGACTACCTCAAGTGCCTGGACACCAAGGCGCTGGGGCAGCTGACAGCATGTGCAGGAGAGGACATCATGGAGGCCATGAATGCCTTCATACACCGCCTGCTGGGGTCCTCCGATGACGAGGAGCTGCGCCGCATCCCCAGCCAGAGCAATGCAGTGGAGCTCGCTCGGCTGTTGTTCTGGTGTGTCCCGGTCTGCTGTGGTGGACCCCCCACACTTTCTATTTTCCACGTGTGGTTGTGGATGCTCCTGGATAGTGCAGTGAGAATGCACCTTTCTGGACGCATTGCAGGAATTCACTCACTGTTTGTAGCCTGTCAAATGGAGCGGGGCAGAGCTCTTATGAAGGTTGCACCCTTTTCTGAGAATCATGCACTTTGCAGGCTCATGTGTGTTGGATATGGGCTGCGGACACTGGAGGTTCGGTTTGACATGGAGCAAAGCATGATGCTTGAAGAGAGGGACGCAGGTCTGGGCTATCTGCCTCCTTAAGCTATTCAGCTAGGAGAAGAAAGGTCTGTGAGAGAGTGAGCATGCATCTTCTGAAGAACCTTCTGTACATTTTTGACTCAGACCTTGTCCAAAGAGGCTAGCAGCACGTGCAAACCTGCAGCAATAGGTATCTTGGCAGAGTGCTTGTTTACTGCCAATATGAGTTGTGCTGTACTTGTATATTATTCCTGATATCATGTCACGACTTTCAGAGGGTGGTGAAGCTGATCTGTGAGGAGACTCTTTGTATTTTGCTGGTGGGTCGATTCAATCAAGTTTGAGAATCCCCAAGTTGAGTTTCAGCAGTACCACATTGTATAGGAGATGGAATATCTTGAGGCTCTCAAGAACCACCATCAGTGTTACTGTTACTTTCAATGTCATCGCCTTGAGCTTACCAATACCCGACAGATTGCCAAGCAAACATTGGGATTTTCCTGCATATCGTATATGAAATAATATGGTTTTAGTGCTCTCATCAATGGGACTGCTGCTGGCACAAATCAACACAAAATCACTTGACTCCTGCATGCCTTGATCTGTGACGACGCCAAAGAGGGCTTACAACACAGTCCATTTCAGGAGCTGCAAGCTTGCTTGTCATCCTTTTAGGTGCTGATCAGCACCTCCGTCATGATAACCCAGGCGATCTACTTTGATCTACACTCCATCGTCATGGTGCTTCAGCCTGAGGGGTGCGGAGAGATGCACTTTATTTCTGAGAAGAACCAAAGATCCATGGCTACTCCATGTGGCCTCAAACAAATCATCAAATATGCAACCGTTGACAAGAAGATAGCAAAATCAGTCAGGATTGCGTGAACAAGTGCAACTCCAGGATATCGATATCTGATCCATCGGCACCAGCATGGACACCCACAAGTGAGGTAGAGCTGCTCATGAACACATGAAGTTGGTTGTGTGACACCTAGTAATGCTGAACAGCCCCTAGGGCTGGCCCCAGACTCAACAACAGGCAATCATGCTTTTCTAGATATTCATGAAGTTGGGGAGGAACCCCTCACAAAACAACAAGAAGTGACCTCTTTCCCACCCCACCAAGCTGCAAGAAAATGCCTGAAGGGAAGAGCTCTTCACCACGTCTCAATCAGAAAAATGCTCTTCCTCCCCTTCAATGCCTATCGGATGCTCCTGAGCTGGTTGGGGTATCTCGTGATACATCTGGTCTGCAGGAGAGAGCACACAGCTTCAGGCACGCTTTTTACCTTTTCCAAATTGACGATCCAAACAAGGGCAAATGTACTAAGCAAACTTGATAAGGCAGCATGCGTCGCTGCTTACCTTCAGCGTGCCAGTGGCCAATTGGGTACATGCGGAAGGCTGCCATCTTGATCTCGAAGACACGCAGCAAGGCAGCTTGGTTGGGCGTCAGCATGTCACCAGCTCTGCAGACAGTGACGTCTGAGATGAGCTCGACCACACCCTGAAGGGGTAAGGAGAGGTATCAATTAGGATCCAACCACAGCTTGGGGCGGAGAGATGCAGCGCAGGATGAGAGGCAGGCAGCTCAAATGGCAGACTGAATTCTTGAGCGCAAAAAGATGTTCACACTCATCAGACCAGAGTGCAGCCTCCGCTGTACCTTGTTCAGCTTGGTGGGCAGGCCGTACTTGCGCAGCAGAGGTTCCACAGTGTGTGGCAGAGGTCCCAATGGCCCATTCAGCGGCCCAGCCACCAGCTCAAAGTCCTCTGTTGCCCTGCTTCCCGCCCGCGCATAGTCCAGCTCTTCAAACTCCTCGAAGAGTGTCAGCACCTGCCGCACCAAGCCGTCAGAGAAATAAGACATTTGAGATTTCAGAGGAACTACACACCATGTAGTAGAGAGCAGTAGAGAGGTGTGCAACCATGAATGTAGCTCTTTGAGGCACTGCGTCCTCTCAGGGGTTTGTATGGGATGTGTCTTGGGAGCAGCAGGAGGAACTCCTCTACCTGGTCATGAGGCAGCTGTGTGAAGAAGAGCCCAACACTCCCAGTAATTTCGTCGGAGAGTAGGGCAAGGTTCTTGCGATACTCATCTGTCTCATCATGGCCCAACGCCACCCTCAAGACCTTGTTGGAAGCCAGGCAAAACCTGCACACACTCACCCGTTGCTGTTGTTTCTGTTACTTCAGGTAGGAACAAAAGAAAGCGCCTGGTCATGGGTCAGCGCACACCTGCTGGTATCAAGTTTCTCCTCCCTCAATTCCTTGAATTTGTCGTTTCTCATGTTTTCATATTTTATCAAGTAGATGCTAGGGTACCTACAGAGCACGCTGTACACTTAAGTCAAGCTGTTTGACTGGTATAGGCACAGATCCCATTCCATTGCATGAACGAGACGTACTGGTCTACGAAGTTCCTGACGCTTGTAATGATGCCCTCTTTCCACTCCTTCGTTTTCTTCTTCACCTTTGTGAGAGGGACTGCAGGTGCCAAACAGGGGTGTTAGTTTCAGATCCCGGACAATACCCCAGGACAATTAAAATTGCATTTGCGCACCGATCTTGTTTCTTTTGCTCTTGGGCATCCTGTCTGATTTTTGGATTCGCTGTGCCCTTCACAGGATTCTAGTAAACAGCAGCCACTGCAATTACGGGTGTCGCGTCTGCCCTTCGGTGGTAATAACCTTTGCTCTCTTTAGCTAACTCTCAAAAGATTGTTGTGGCTGTTGTGGCCTTCACTGAAGAAATGCTGAAGTACAATGGCTGAATCGTTGAGGAACAGTGTCGGAATCCGGCTGCCAGTTGGGCAGCCCAGGAATTCCTTCGAAGGCAGGTGGGCAGGACACTTGGGCAACGAGGAGGATGGAGAAGCATGCACTTCCGATTATCTCTGCACCTTCTCAGATTTGCAGGACTGCGCCTTCTGAGGAATCAGATTTTACCCTTGTTGCCACAAGATGACAGCTCCTCCAGCTGATTTCGAGTATGATCTCGTGACAATTGGGGCAGGGTCTGGTGGAGTACGAGCCAGTAGGATCAGTGCTCAGCACTACGGGGCCAAAGTTGCATGTGTTGAGCTTCCCTTTGGTTTCGTGTCCAGTGATTTCGTGGGAGGGGCTGGAGGAACGTAAGTTGGAGTCCCAATGTCCATTCCTGTGATTGTGTCGTAATATCTCAAGAAGTTTATTGATTAAGCTTGTGTGTGTCGCGTAGGTGCGTGATCAGGGGATGTGTGCCAAAGAAGCTCCTTGTGTACGGGTGAGTGCTTATTTCACCTCATCAGCGCGAGACTGTGCACCATCCAGCTACGGACGTGCTGACCTATTCGGAATTGCACTCTCTTGTCCAGGTCGTCCTTTTCAGAAGAGTTTCGCGATGCTGCTGGCTTTGGTTGGGCAATCGACGGAATGCCTTCACATGACTTAAAGTCCCTGATTGAAAAGAAGGTAAGGAGTGTCTCAGTGCTCCTTGGCGGTTGCATGGTCTTGTTGAAGACTGCTCCTCTCCCAAGCTCATGCAGAAAACCTTTCTGCCGCTCATGCTCTTTCAAAACTGCAACAGGGAAAGGAGGTGCAGCGTCTGAATGGCGTCTACAACAAGCTTCTGAAGAATGCTGGAGTGGAGCTCATTGGTACAAATCCCTCAGCTATCATCTTAGTAGAGCAGTGAAGCAAATTGAAGAGCAGATGCTGGAAAGTCGTGCAAGTCATCATTAAAGCTTCCTTTGTAACATCATGATGCTATGCTGACAATAGAGGGGCGTGGGAAGCTGCTAAATGCCAACACGGTTGAGGTGGAGCTGGCCAATGGCGAAAAGCGTACGCTCCGCACCAAGCACATCCTGATGGCCACAGGAGGGAAGCCTGTGAAGGCACCTATCCCCGGCTCGGTGACAACCCTTTGCAGAGCCTTCTGAACTGAGACACTGGACTGTTTCAACACGATGTCTGCCACGCAATCTTGTGCTGACACTGTGGCAATGCCGATGCAGGAGCATGCCATCACATCTGATGATGCCCTCGTGCTGGATGAGATCCCAAAGAACAGCATCGTGATCGTGGGTGCCGGGTACATCTCTGTGGAGTTCTCCAGCATCTACAGGGGCTTTGGGGCGGATGTGCACCTCATGTACAGGAAGCCACTGCCACTGACAGGGTGAGAGTCATGCTCATCCCTTTGTGTCACTCGGCATGGGATGGTGATGCGTCTTTTTTTTTGTTATGGCTGAATCTCTCACTGTGGTGTGCCTGGGGCACAGATTTGATGAGGAGTGCAGAGGTCAAGTGGCAGAGGATCTGAAGGGCCGCGGCATGCATCTGTACCCCAACACAAGTCCCACAAGGTATGTCAATTCCAGGGGTGTATCATTCCTGTCCTGACAGTCCTGTCCTGACCTGCAGTGTCTTATCAAACACTCAATATCTGGCGCGATCTCTCAAATCAGTTGGCGTCCACAGGATTGAGAAGAACGAGGACGGGACCTTCACTGTACACTACAAGTCTGGAGACACAGAGTCCTCAATCAAGACTGGGCTGGTCATGTTTGGCACTGGACGCAAACCAAACACGCACGGCATCGGGTTGGAGGTGCGAGCCATTGGACGAGCTCCAATGCTCAGATGCTCATGTCAAATCTATACCGCGCATGCATAAAGTGTCAGGTAATGTAAACAGCAAGTTGTGAGGCTCGTCTGTGCACCTAGGGAGTTGGTGTAAAGCTGGATGCCAGGGAAGGGATTCAGGTGGATGAATACTCGCGCACAAACATCCCCAACATCTACGCCATTGGAGACGTGACAAACAGGCTTGCCTTGACGCCTGTGGCAATCATGGAAGGCATGGCCTTTGCAGCGACTGTCTTTGGAAACAAGCCGACGCCTCCAGACTACCGCACGGTGCTCGTTCTTGATCCTGGCACTGAGAACTCGTGGCATGCAAAAACCCCGCATTGTTCTTCAGAAGAAAAGAGACAATTGATGCAGATCTGCATGCCTGAAGCATGCGTGCCTGTGGCAGGTCCCCTCAGCCTGCTTCGTGCAGCCACCGCTGGCATACGTTGGCTATACGGAGGAGGAGGCTGTTGCAAAATGCTCCGGGGACATTGATGTGTACGTGTCCAAGTTTAAGCCCATGAAGAACACCATCTCTTTGAGGGATGAGCGGACCTTCATGAAGCTCATTGTCCATGCGCAGACAGACCAGGTGGGCTTCCTTCCCAGGACCCTCCCAGTCAGCACACATTTTGCCGTGCTACTTGTGAGTCTGCTGCAACAGTCTGAGGTCCTTGGATGGTCTGCAGGTGTTGGGAGCACACATGGTCGGCCCCGACTCGGCAGAGATCATGCAGGGCATTGCCATTGCGCTTAAGGCGGGTGCCAAGAAGTCCCACTTTGACTCGACAGTTGGCATCCATCCCACTGCAGCAGAAGAGTGGGTCAGCATGCGCACCAGGGCCAGACGGGTCCAGGGCCAAGGCGCGTCCTCATGATGCCACTGCATGTGGTCCACAGGCCTCAAGGAAGCTTCATTTGTCCGGCCGAACCCAAGCTCCAGCCTTGCAGCCGCAGCCCATATTCTTTTTGAACAGGATCCTGCACCTGTCAACATTCAGTTGTGAGTTTATGTATGTAATTTCTGCAATTTCTTACTGCATTTGAATTCAGGTTCGTCATTGTCTGCAAGTACTTGACATTCGTGCATTAAGGTTTGGAATGCTTTCTTGCGTGGCCCTGGCAAGTGCTGCATGCTATCATGTCAAATCAAGCAGAGTTTTGTCCTTGGGGCATAATGGTCTAAAAAATTGTGGTGATCAGTCATAGTAGCAGTCAAAGGGCTGGCTGTCAAGAGGACGTTTTCGCCTGCAGGTACTGTGTCATTGGCATAAAGTTATTGTCAAGCATTGACCATTGGCATCTTCTATTCTACATGCGCGTTGTACATGTCTTCTGTAGCAGCGTGAGCGGCACATGCTACACCGAGCCACTACCAATTGCTGTGCGCATGCATGCAGTCGGTGCACCCACGTGGTCTAGGAACATGGCTGCCAAGTATTGGTAATGAAATTGTGCTGGTGGTGTTCAATTAGAGATGTAAATATTGGCATTCATTACTATAGTGCTTCCATTTCCCCAAAATTGACGCAAAAGAAATTTCTGGGTCTGACATGAGGCCCCCCTCTCACCGACGGCCGCTGCTGCGGTCCAGACTCGCACGCCGAATTTCTCCATTCTTCAAAACGATCAAAGGATTTTATATAGTCTTCGAAGGGAGTCATCAAATTGTAGAGAGAGAGAAAGGGGTACGTTCACAGTGATTATACTAGATACCTAGATCTGTTGTCCACTGTTGCGCCTGAAAAGTACTTTGAAACTGACAAAGATATATTTTACAGGATAGGCATGGCTCGCCTGGCTTTCTTAGCGCTGTGCGCTATCGTTTTGCTTGCTTTCTGTGTGGAAGCAAAGAAGAAGAAAGATCTGGAGACAGTTACCAGCAAGGCAAGATTATAAGATGTGATGATCAAGGCAAAGCGAATTTGCGATTTCCTGTCTGCTTTGACTTTTGAATAGTGGAAATATTTTCTAAAGTGTTATTGGTGTCCAATGTCAATGCGTCACCATATCTTATTGATAAATTCCTTTCTGATCAGACACGCAGATCACCATCAAATATGTACAACAAGTTGTGCGCTGCGTGATAGGTGTACTTCGACATTCAAGTTGGTGACGAACCTGCCGGCCGCATTGTGATCGGCCTCTTTGGCAACGCCGTCCCAAAGACTGCAGAGAACTTCAGGAGCCTGTGCGTTGGAGACAAGGGAATTGGCAAGAAAGGGAAGCCCCTGCATTACAAAGGCAACGCCCTTTCACAAAGTCTGATCTGTTGAATCTCATCTTCGTGCTCAGAGACCTGCAACAAGCTTGTGATTGTCTTGTGCAGGTGTCTCCTTCCATAGGATTATTCCCAACTTTATGATCCAGGTGGGCAAAGTCATGTGACGGACAGATCCAAATGTGCCCATACTGCTCCTATGGCCAACCAAGGATCCACCCTCCTTGCTCAATGACGATCGGAATGCCACTGCAGGGTGGCGACCTGACAGACGGCAATGGCATGGGCGGAGAATCGATCTATGGAAACAAGTTTGAGGTGTGATTCAACGTCAACCTGTACTGTGATGCTTTGCAAAGCTGTGAAGATCACACTGCAGCACCACTTGAAAGTTTTCATAGCAGAAGTGCTTCCTTGGCCTTACTGATGCTAGTAGGCAACACCACCAACAAATTCTTTGATTGTCAGGAGCAACGCCTGGGCTGCTTGTCATGTTGTAATCAGCAGTTCTGCATATCTTGATGTGCCCTGCAGGATGAGAACTTCTCCCTAAAGCACACGGGCCCTGGGATCCTCTCAATGGCAAATTCGGGGCCCAACTCTAATGGATCTCAGTAAGTCCTGAGCCCTTGCATGTTCAATTACTGTTGGCAACTTTCCAGAAAAGCTCCTCTCACAAATACTTGGCAAATGCAGGTTCTTCATCACCACTGTTACAACATCCTGGTTGGATGGGCGCCACGTTGTCTTCGGCAAAGGTTTGAAATTTGTACAATTCTCCAGACAATTGCATGTAAGATTACAATTGTACTTTTTGGTGGTTGCACTGCTTACGAGTCAGCATCAGGCATGCTTTCTGCAATGCTCTCATATCGACCTGCCATGCCCATGTGTTGAGGGTCTGTCCTGCTGTGGAGCAGTGGTGGAGGGATATGACATTGTCAAGAAGATTGAGGCTCTGGGCAGCCAGGACGGCAAGCCCAAAACGAGAGTGATCATTGCTGACAGTGGAGAGATCCCAAGTGCATCTTCCTGATTGCCAGTGTGCGGGGACATCGATGTCTACCACGGATGATGGGACAGCGATCATCTTCTGAACAGACTTTAATACAGCCGCGCAGTGATTGATTGTACCAAGCTCATGTTCTGTAAGATGCATCATGCATAGTTTTGTACAGAATCTTGCCACCCAGCACAGATTGCTTACATGCGCTGAGTTGTGCTTTAGCTGCGCTGTAGCTGCTGAGCGCATTCTATGATAGATTGCTGCTGACCCGAAAACTTGGCATGATGTCCTGCATCAGCGAGCTTACCACAATGGCATTGATACGGTACATGTCCTACTTGGAATTTTGGCTCCAGTCATAAGGCTTGAATTCAAACTTCAGCTCTTCAGCTGATGCACTTGCAAGGAGACCCTCCAGCTGCTTCTTTTGCTCTGTGGGCATATGGCGCACAAGAAGCGCCACAAGATCTGCTTTTGAGCCAAAGTCCTTGCCATACCATTGGAAAATCTTGCTAAGGACGAGCTTGCACGCCTCAACATTCACCTGTACCTCACCTGCACAACCCCACACCATTTTCATCCCCTCATCTCTCATTTGCTCATTGTTCCAAGTGGCAGATAAGCAGCATGCTGTGCACTCTGCATGGACCAATGGGCTCATACAGCGGCAGACCCTCACTCTCAATGAAGGATGCGGCCGCAGACTCAAGGCCATCATCCAAGGCTTCCGGGGTGTACACCTGCAAAAGGGATACGTCGTCAGCCCTCATGAATGAAACAATACCAAGGAGTATGTTATGATTCTCAATGTAGGGTGGTCCACATTCTCAAATATTCTCTTGCAGGCCGGCATCAACGTCAATACTTCACCTTTATTGGAGGGCAGCTCTTCGCGCCACACACAAGGCTGAAGTGTATCCTGGGGTCTGGAGGGTCAATGACCTGATCACATCCACAAGTTTGACCTCGTTTTTCCAGTCAGGGATCTACAAGCCTTCATCTTGTCACCATGGCAGGGTGCTTTCAAGCTGCACGCAATGGTGCATTGCTAGTCAAAATAACTGGCGCCACACCTGTGCAAGACGAGGGTCACTGCTTTTGAAGGTCAGCGGAGCCAGCTGTGAGAGCCCAAGCAGGGACAGAAGGTTGGCCGGGCTTGGTTTGTTCCCTCGCAGGACGCCGTGTTCAATGTCATTTGAGGAGTACTGCAGGCCGCACACTACGTAATTGATCTTGGCAAACCATGCCAGGCGTTGCAGTGTCCCTGTGGCGGGCCCAAACTCCACCATTGCATGCACCTGTGACATTCACCAATTGGCCTGAGATCTACAGCACGAGGAAGCTGATAAGAGATGGTGCAAGCATATGATCTAACACTCATATGTGGAGGCAAGTGCAAAGACGGCTACCACAAGAATGTTGTAGATATTTATCCAGAACGCCATTCTCTCCTCCCGGCTCAATGGGGACACATCGACCTTCTGGAGCTCAGCAGTGGCATCAATGAAATCTGTGAACTCTGGATCTGCCCCGAGGCCCTTGTAGTCCACTGCGCGGCCATCGGGTGCAAGATGCTTGTCATACAAGGCCAGCATCCTCATCCGCAGGTTTTTTCCAACCTGGGCCATACATCCTTTGTTTCTCTCGTGCTCCTATCCATTTTTGAGGGCCCTGCTTTGCAAGTTGCATGTGGATGCTCTCACCTCAGAGGGGCTCCGAGCATCTCCATACCACTGGAAGTGAGCATTGAGTGGCTCCCCCAGGGTTGGTTTCCGGGCGTCAGCCACAAATGCAAATTCTTGTTCTTCCCCTGCCCTGCCAGCACTCAATAGTAACATCATTATTTGGGAATGCTCTTCCATTTTTGCAATGAAGGGAATCTGGCGAATTACCCTATTGTCCTTACCCTGACCAGCTGTCCCATGCAGCTCCATTTGCGAGGGTGATGATCTGTGCCGAAAGAAGTTTATGCACAGTATGCTTGGCATCTTCCGGGGTCTCAGCCTGCTTCTCCAATGCCAACCAGCGTGACATTTCAGCCAGGGTGAAAGTCCTGGCCCGACAGAAGCACTCATCAATCCACTCAGCAAATTGAGAAGCCGCCTGAAAAAGCACAATGGTAGAAAGTGGGATGGTTTCCACTCAATCCCACTTGGAGAAGTACAGGAGATGCAAACCTTGATTGTTTCAGTTCATCTTTGTGCTTCTGACGCAGGATCTGCGCCAGTTGTCGCAGTCTGTCATATTCTTCTTTGTCTAGGCCTCCAGGAACCAATGCTCTGCTTTGTCCCTGCATGTCCATCACAGAGCATTAGGGCTGGTCTGATTGTGTGATGGTCATGGCACCCTATGATGTTGGATTTACAGTTCGAATCACACCTGGCACGTGAGACTGCCATCTACCGAAAAAGCACACCTGTGACTCAATGCCTCTCAGGGAGTCTGGAAGTCCTGGTCGGTCCAAATTTTCTTCCAAGACCTGCTGTATCTTTCCTTGGTCTATAAGAGATATAAGCTCCTCCGAGCCTCCAATGAATGTTCCTCCAATGAAGACCTGTCGCACAGTAGACCCAGGTCCAAACCTGATTGTTCTGTGAAGAGCATTAGGGCAGCATGCACATGGGCCAGCACAAACTACTGTATACCTGAGGAACGGTTGCTCTTTTAGTGACTTCTTTGACCTTCCTCAACGCTTCAAGGTCAGTGGACAACTCAAATTCCTTGTAAGCCAGTCCGGCGTTGCGCAGTGCCTCCTTGCTTTTCTTGCAGTATGGGCATCCAACGGTTGTGATTATTGCTATCTCTGTAGATGAAGCTGCACTCATGATGGTTGATGCTTTCCTTAGGTGCATCCGTAGTCGTGAACCTGGAGTGCCACCATTGGTGGTGGTGACATTGGACTGGCTCAAGCACATCAAAAATCACAACATCCAGCAAACCCTCAGTACCTGCAGAAACCTCCCGAAATCTATTTGGGCGAAAGGGTGCCAGTGACGGAGAGCAATACAGTCCAAGACTCCTATGTGCACGCTTGGGTGTAAAAGTGCAGGGACAAGAGCTCCTGCCCAGCGTAAGAATTGTCCGCCCAACAGGAGCCGTCAAAGACATGCTGAAAAATTGCCCATTCCTGACCAACTCAAGGAGCTCTGGCTTGAACAGGATGGGACAGATCAGGATGATGATTTGTAGCTTCCGATCAGGGGGAAGCTATCTCCTTGACCCACTGAGTGGGTTCGAGTTTCATTGTAGGACTGAGGGCACACAGGACATCCTTCTCCAGCTCTTACAGCAGCCTTTGAGTGCCCGTTGCTTGCGTATACTGTTGAAGTTCAGGATGGGTTGTCATAGTCTGCCCAATGTCTCGGGCCGCTGGGCCAGGGTTCCCCGGCCCCAGCGTTTGTGCATGCGTTGTGCCCAGCAGGTTCTTGGGGATGAGCGCCACCTTGTGTTTGAGTGCCCTGCCTTGCAATCTGTTCGGGACAGATATCCTGGGCTGTTTGGTGCAGCCATTGTGACGATGCAGCAATTCATGTGGCAGTTGGACATTGTTGGTGTTGCACATTTTGTGATGGATTGTTTTGATTATTTGGATGCTGCCAGTTCATCCAATCAGCCCTAGGCGGCTGGAGTGATGTAATCTTCCTTCCTTCCTTCCTTCTCCACGATGTCCTCCTGTCAATCATGTATACATCCTGTACTTTGACCGCAACACATGTGACAGGAAAGATCCTTTCAAGTGATGCGCATGCATGCCAGGTACTGCCTATAGCTATGCCAGGCCTGGCAGGCAGGCTCATGTGAGGCGCCTGTAGAGCTACTATAGAACTACTACTAGCTAGTAGTACTAGATTAGTGACTTAAGGCATGACTCAGTTATGTTGTAGAGGCTGCACTGCAAGCAGGCAACTACTGGACAGCTCATCGGCTTGTCCTCTGGGCTTCATTCAGCCAGGAGTACTGATAAGTCATGACATGTCGAATCACAACATGCATGTCACAAGGAGGGTGCCACATTCAAAGGGAAATTCACAACTTGTTTGAAACCTGTTAGATTCCTGCATGTGTGTTCCTGAGGGTGTTGTTTTCTATTCCATTGCCAAACGCGTGCTACATAAGGTTGTAGCCTAGCCTAGCTGAGCTCGTATGATGTGTTATCTCAATTGTACTTTTCACCTCTCTTGTCTCTTTTCATTTTAGCCTACATTTCTTGTGGAACTCCCTTCCAGGCGCAGAGCTTCCAGGCGGGCCATGGCTAGGCAGACGATTGCTTGGAATCCCACCACGATTGGGCACCGCACCAATGTTCAGCTGCTTCACGCTGGCCACAAATTTGTTCCCGCTGGTCGATTTGCTGCTCAAGGCAACCAGGTCCGCTGCCCACAAATAGGGCAAAGTTAAAACTCATGCTCTCCACACCAAATTTATACCGGTATGAAAAGCAGACCCTGCACCAGTCATTCTCACCTTGCCGTGCTGTGAAAATGTCTGACAGAGACACCGCAGGCTCTGCACTCATTGATTCTGCATACTTGTCCTTCAGAGACTCGGCTTCTTGTGCAAGGCCCTCATCCTTCAGGCGGTCAGCCCGCATGAAGGAATGCATGAGCACCTGCACACACATTTTTAATTGAGCTGCTACCCTAAAAAGAATATGAAAGAGATGAAAGAGATGGTCAGAAAAATGATTACAATTTAAAAATATTTCAGGGAAGGACCTTGGCGCGCTCAATCAGCATCTGTCTGCGCACGCTGTACTCCTGCCTCAGGTCGGTCTCAACTTCCGCCATAGCTGCCATCTGATCAGCCACAGACCCCTCCCAATAATCAACATTCTTACATGAAATTATACAGTAATCAAAGGCATTGCCCTCGGACCACCATCCAAACTAAATATGTAAGAGCAATCTGAGCAATTGTGTCCTGTAAAGCGCATGCCAACCTGTTCTGTAGAGAGGCACCCCTGTGGCAGCAGAGGGGAAAAGAAAGACTCTGGAAGGGTCTGAAGTATTCGTGGCAGCCGCTCATTGGCAGCTGAAAGGAGTGGCCTTGCAAGCTCACCATCGCTGTTCACCTCGAGCAGGCATGCAATCTTGCACAACTGCTGCGATACCTCAGCCACATCCGGCGAGACTGATGCCTCAATACATTCTGCAACCAGAGAAACACATAAAGGGTGTTCACATTCTAATGATAAAACCAGCAATGCCTCAGACGAAGTGCATGCATGCATAACCTTACCTGAGTTGTCCTTCCCATCTTCAAACTTCCCCTCAGCCGTGATCGGCTTGGCTGAGACAGACAGCAATCGAAGAGCTTGCACCGCTGCCACAAGTCGCTCTAAAATGTCGATACGGGCTTGGGCATTGCTGCATGACACAAGGACACTGCATATAATAAGGAAGCCACCGGATATTCAATGATGAAAAGCCTCAATGTAGCTTCATTGAGTGTGCAAGCTCAGCTGACCTCGCTGGGTCCAGAACCCCATCCAAGGACGTCAAGGCGCGGTCAAGCTGACACTTCTTGGAGTCTCTCTCAGAGCGTGCACAGCGGAGCACAGCTTTCACGGCGGCCTGCATGCATTTGACTGATAGTACGGTCTTCCTCCGATAATTCACGGCAAAACTACTGAGGATGTAGGAAATGAAATAGAAAAGAAGCAGCTCACCTTCACTTTTCCTGAGCTGTATCCTGGCATACAGTCCCCGTGCTGCAGTATGGCACTACACAGCAATGTGCACAAATCTCGAAGATTGTCGGTGGGCTCTGAAGATCTGATATCCTTGTCAGAAAGCTCATTGGAATCCCTGCACGGCGTTGAAAACTTTGATTCTAGATCACTGCATTGCACCATTGAAAAGTAGACAAAATTTCTCACATGTGCGACACACTCACCAGAACTCATATATCCGTTCCAATAACACATCACTTCTGTTCATCTTGCAAGTGATTCTCAAAGCGGCGTCTTGAGTTTCCCTGTAGCTAAGGATTGACCAGATCTGGAGGTTGCTCTCGATCACTCACTGGTTCTTGGCGTTGGTGGAAAATCGATCAGTGATAACAATCTCCACTACAGCACCGCACAGGTTGAAGAGTTGTACACAAGAGCTGTGACCACAGAATGAAGCCACATTCAGACTCTGAGAGCAGGAAGCTGCCACCGAGTGGTCCACCCCGTCCGGCACGTCTTGACAGTCCAGCTCAATGACTTGCTGAAAGCTCCTCTATATTCATAATAGCCGGATGTCCTGCACAAGACAGTGTCGTTGAGTGTTAATCAATCGAAAACTCGCAATCCCTTGCTCTTATACATGAGCATGGTCTGCTGCATATCTCGACTTGCCAAAGTGAAGTGTTGACTCTTGAGTCAATATACCGAGATATCGGGGGCATTAGAATGACGGACTCTTCAAAATAGCAAGTATGGGTTGAATTACGCGAGAGCACGCGCAAAAGCCATCGCTAGAGCCCCTTTGCCTGGGCTGCAGAGAAAAGGCACCAAGCGATGCAGCGCTCTTTAGGAGCACCTACACAGGCCCATCATGTTGGATCCTTGGTCTGGGTGCCTGAACGCAACGCTTTGGATGCTCAAGGGCATAAGAAGGCGGCAGGATGGATTAAGGGCCGCGTGGTGGCAGAGAAGAAGAAAGCAGGGGAGACTCTACTGGAGGTCCAGACAGACGCGGGAATTCAGACGCTTGCTCCTGCGGAATGTCCATTGCAGAACGAGAGGGACGACACTGTGGATGACCTTGTGAAGAGCGATTTTCTGCATGAACCAGGGTACTTGCTCCACCTGTCATGCATCTCGTCAACCACCAGCTGCACTTCAATATACGCAATATTTGCATATTTGGCTTGTTAGTGCCGGCTCAGCTTCATTACTGGTCTCGTTCATTCCATCATGCATGCGCAGGATCCTGCACACTCTGCGCGTGCGCTACACCTTGGACATGATATACACCTACAGCGGCAACATTCTCATTGCGGTATGGAGCTTTGCTGCAAGACTTGCAATCAACACAACTTCTGCATATCGCAACATGACACTAATGTGCACCAATGCTGACCTCACGATTGATTTGGCATCCAGGCAAATCCGCACAAGCGCTTGCGGCACCTGTATGGGGCCAGAATGATGACGCAGTACCGAGGCATCCCGCTTGGAGAGCTGAGCCCCCATGTGTATGCCATAGCCGAGCAGGTGGGCTCCTGTGGCTACACAAGCGCATGCTGGCTGGTCATGACGCCTGTTCAGTAATCACACACGCTGCACACCTGTTGGAGCCACATCTGCAGAACAACAGTTGATAAAAGGCTAGCTTTATGCTCTGTCTGACTGCTGTTTGCTTGCAGGCATTCAATGCTATGATGATAGACGAGCAGAAGCAAGCTATCCTCATCAGTGGCGAGAGTGGCGCTGGCAAGACAGAGAGTGCAAAGATGGTCATGCAGTATCTTGCGCACAGAACCGCACCACTGCAGTCACCTCAGAAGCCTGGGCAGAAGCCTCAAATCAAGTCTCAGCATTCCCAACAGTTCCAGTTGGAGGACATGAGCAAGCAGGCACCCATTGAGGAGCAGGTCTGCTAAGTTTGAATGAAAGCTGCGTTTGGTGGTGCAATGCATGCATGAATCACCTGACTGAGTCAATGTGCTGGATGCTGCCTTACATGATGACGATGCCTTCCATTTCACTGTAGGTGCTCGAGTCCAACCCGCTGTTGGAAGCTTTCGGGAATGCAAAGACAGTGCGCAATGACAACTCCTCCAGATTTGGCAAGTTTGTGGAGATTGATTTTGACGGTGCGGGGAGGGTGTCGGGAGCCAGCATCAACACGTACCTGCTGGAAAGATCGCGTGTGGTGTCTGTGAATGCCCCAGAGCGGTCATACCACATCTTCTACCAGCTCTGCGCAGGGGCCACTCCCGCCCAGAGAGAAATGTACAGGTGTGCAGCACACTTCTGCACAGGGGCGCTTTCATCACCACCAATATTGTCATGACAACTTGGCATTGGATACGGGCTGACTTGAAGGATGATATCTCCATGAGGTTGGTGGGAGCTACTTCGATGATGACGTGCCTTCAATTCAGGCTGGAGCAAGGCGCACAAGGGTTCAGGTACCTGAGTGAGAGCCAGAGCGACGCGGCACCGTGCTTCTCCTTGGAAGATGTGGACGATGGCGAAGCCCTGCGCACCACACTTGATGCCATGCAGATCGTGGGCATAGGTAAGGACACAACATTGCATCAGGTCTCAGGCTTTTGCCATCATGGCAATGTGTAATTTGAGTCTTGCCTGTGCGTATATGGCTGAAGGACTGGGCTATGCTTGTTGCTGGACAGGTGAGGCTGAGCGCGAGGCAGTGCTGCGCACTGTGGCAGCCGTCCTGCACCTGGGCAATATCACCCTCGTGGGTGCTGCAGACGAGGGTGCAGCACCGCGCGACAGCTCAGCAGAGGCTGCGCTTGCCGCCGTCGCCGACCTCCTGCAGGTGTGCGCCAAAAGATGCGCATGTCTGCCTTGCCGTGCTTCACAACATGTCATTTTCCAGAAGCGTGTGACTTGCCATGTCATTCTGCATGTCCCCATAGCTTTGCCCTGCAGACGGGTGGTTTTGGTGTTATCTGAAATTGCAGTGCTCTGACCACCACTGCTTCTTGGCATATCAGGTGGAGGAAGAGACACTGCTGCAGGCGCTGACGTCGCGCGCGATCGAGACGGTGGGCGAGCGCATCGTGAAGCGTCTGGACGCAGCGGCCGCCAACGCCTCTCGGGATGCGCTGGCGAAGAACCTGTATGCGCGCCTATTTGACTGGCTGGTGGCGGCCATCAACCGCAAGATCAGCGCGCTCGGCACCGGGCAGCGCAGCAAGCGCTCTATCGGCATCCTGGACATCTACGGCTTCGAGTCCTTCAAGGACAACAGCTTCGAGCAGCTCTGCATCAACCTGGCCAATGAGCGCCTGCAGCAGCAGTTCAACCAGCATGTCTTCAAGGGAGAGCAGGTGCGTGTGTGTTGCTGGGAGGAAAGGCGAGAAGGATTCGAGATTTATTTTTTGGCTTCCCCGTCCTACTTTTTTTGCTAAATGCCAGGTTTTAAAAGCATTGGAGAGTCATGTCGACTGTTGGTGCCGCAGGAGGAGTATGCGCGAGAGGGCATTGACTGGAGCTATGTGGAGTTCATCGACAACCAGGACTGCCTGGACGTGCTGGAGGGGTCTCAGGATGCGCCATCTCTGGCTGTGTTTCCCCTCATCGACGAGGCCTGCAGGCTCCCCCGAGCCACATACCAGGTGTGCTGTGTACACATCGCGCATCTTGCTGCCATTCCAAGAATTACTATCAACAGCAGCATGCATGGATACCCCATTACCCTGGTGCCCTGTGCACCTCTTTGACTAACTAATGTCGGTCTTTTTGCCTCATGCAGGACCTGGCGCACACGCTGCGAACAAGGCTGGCTGACCATGGGCGCTTTGTTGCACCAAAACGGCCACAGCATGCTTTTGCAGTCGAGCATTATGCTGGGCGGGTCACATACTCTTCAGAGCTCCTTCTGGACAAGAACAAGGTACCTTACTTTGAAATATTCAAGTGCTTCACAGTGTCCAAGGCTTATTCTCAGCTTTACTTTTGGTAGCATTATCAAATCTTCTCCCAAGTAATTGTGACTCTTGTGTGCAGGACTTTGTAGTGGCAGAACATGTGGGTCTGCTGCGGTCTTCGAAGTCGGATTTCATCCAGGAGCTCTTTGCAGAGAGCAATGCCGAGCTTGCAGAGGCCGCAGCCATCGCTGGTGGCAAGGTGATGCGGCGAGGGACAAAGAGCGCCTTCAAGCTCAACAGCGTTGGCGCTCAGTTCCGCAAGCAGTTGCAGGTGCCCTATTCTCGCATCACTGATCCTATTGTGCTCGTTGATTGTTTGCACCCTAAGGCAGGCTTCTTACGTCATGCATCTGGAAGCCATAGCTTACTGTGAGGAATGGATTGTGCTTGCAGGGTCTGATGGGCACGCTGAAGCAGTGTCAGCCACACTTCATCCGCTGCATCAAGCCCAACCCCCAGTCGAAGCCAGGTCAGCTGGCGCCACAGTATGTCCTGGAGCAGCTCAGAGCAGGAGGCGTCTTGGAGGCTGTGCGGATTGCATGCGCTGGCTTCCCCACCCGGAAGTTTTTCAGGTGAGTGCAAGTGCACGGTTCAGCTCTCAGTCACACTAGAAGGAGTTGGGCTTGCAGCGTCGCCAAGAGTGTCACGTGGATTTGATCTGAAGAAACTTATCCTCACAATATCGAGCTCATGTGTTTGTTGCAGGCCATTTGTGCAGCGGTATATGATCCTGGTGGCCAACGGGCGGGGCGCATACCATCCCATGGATGTCGAAAACATGGATCAAGCGCAGGCAGGAGAGTGTGTGCGGAAAATCCTGCAGGCTGCAAGGGTGGACGGCTGGCAGGTGCCCTCTTGAACTTACACCTCTTCCTTGTTGTCATGCTGTTCTGGGCAATGACTCACACTTCTCAGTGCCAGGACATTCTGGTCGTTTTCTGGGCAGACATAAGCTTGCCGCATCATGAGGACGGTTTCATGGGTGCAGATTGGAAAGACAAGGGTGTTCCTGCGAGCGGGGCAGCTTGCGCAGCTGGAGGGCGCTCGAGGTCGGCGGCTGACTGCATCCGCTCTCACCATACAGGCCGCTTTCAGGTGCACTTTTGTGTCTGCTTTTTCCTGAGAACAACCTCACAATATGGCTGTGACCATCATGATGTGCCAAATGAACTGATGGAGGTATCATGAAATGCTTTCATGCACTTGCAGGGGTCTCATGGCGAGGCGGGCGCTGCGTGATGCTCGGAAGGCGGCCACTCTCATTGCGGCTACATGGCGCGGCTACGTGGGCAGGCGGATGGCACGCCAGCAGCGCCGCGACACCGCCGCCACCCGGATCGCCGCTGTCTGGCGATGCCACAGGGCCCGGAAGGCCTTCAAGGCCCACCAGGTCTGCTGCAGCTCTGCCTGTGCTAGACATATGCAAATGTGGGCGTGTCGTTTCTTTAGAGCAGCGAGTGCATCATTGGAATCATGGTGTGCTCCTGTCAAATTTGCGTGGTGCGCAGGCCAACCGGAGAGCAGTCATCATCCAGGCAGCCGTGCGCGGCTACCTCACCCGCAGCAGCTTCAGGAAAGCGACAGAGCTGGGCAAGCGGCAGGCGGCCCGGGCTGCCCTGCAAGCCAAGCGGAATGGCGCTGCCGTGGTCATCCAGAAGCATATCCGCAGGCGGGCGGCCACCAAGAGGGTGTGTTTCCAGGCAGCTTGGCATATCTTGAAAAATTGAGGCACCTTAATATTCTTGGACAGAGCAGACTCTCTCTTGGCTGTCCATGTGAATGTCAGCATGTGCTGGGTGGCGGTGACCAGGTGGCAGCAATCCGCAAGGAGGCGGCAAAGTGGCAGGAGCTGGAGGAGAGCAAGCACTTCCTGGAGGCTCAGGTGGCGCAGGTCAGGTCGCGCGAGCAGCAGGAAGCCGCGCGCGCCAACGACTTTGCCGCGCAGGTTGCACGGCTGCAGAGCCAACTCGCAGCTGCCAAGCTGGACGTCCAGACCGCCCGCGAGCAGGCTGCGCTGGCCGCCATCGAGGCTCCTGTAAGCTGCTTGAAGACCCCCCTCTATGGACTTATTGTTGGCATGTTAAAGAGGCAGTGCATGGTTCATTTTGGCAGCTCTGGGAGGAGAGCGAAAGTTATGTGCTTGTGTCATGTCAGTCCTCGAGGACGGTGGTGGAGGCTGGCAAGGTGGCAGAGCTGGAGGCTGCGCAGGCTGCGGCGCAAGCTGCTCTGCTGGCAGAGATGGACCTGCTGCGGCGGCAGAAGGCTGCTGCCGAAGAGCAGGCCCGACGACTGGAGACACAGGCAAGGGTCCCTTCGCACCAGATTCCTTATTTATGAGCATATTGCCTTCAATCAGTTGTCACTCACGGTATCTTCCTGATCTCCAAAACAGCAGTATGAAGGCAGAAAGTCAGGTCTGAAATTGTTTTCGCTGTTGTGCAGCTTGGCGAGTTGGCGTCGGCCCTCAGAGCAAGCAGGGAGGAGGTTGCCGCACAGGTGGCAGCTGCAACTGCCAAGGACCGCGAGAACAGCCAACTGTGGGAGCAGGTGCGTACAAGTCCTCTTCTACGCAATTCTTAGACGCGCATCTGCAAAACTGTGCGAAAGTCATGGCTATTTGTACTTCATGACAAACTGGAACTGCGTGTAGGTGAGGAGCGCTGCGGAGGAGTATCATGCAGAGTTCGCCGCCAAGGAGGCCACCATAGCCTCCTTGACTGCAGAAGCTGAGGCTGCGCGCTCACACATGCAGGCGGAGATCGACAAACTCCGGTCCGAGATGGAGGTGGGCACTCATTCAATTGTCATTTGAACTTTCTCTTGGTACTACTGTCCGTTCAGCAATGCCACTTGTCACTCAAAATCACACTACTACTGGCGCCTGCCACTGTCATGGGGCTTTGGACCCTTGGACCCTTAAATGTCACCTCTAATCACTTCTTGGTACATCTAAAGTCAGCGCTGAACATTTGTCCATTCAGACTCATACATCTGCTGTAGTCTGCGTGGCTCACGGTGTTGAGCATTGAACAGGCGGAGGTGGCGGCAGTGAAGGCCGCGATGCAGAAGCGGGTGGAGGAGGCGGTGGCCGAGACAGAGGCCAAGGCGAGCGGTCTGCGCGAGGCGCGCGAGAAGAACGTGCACTTCAGTGCGCGCGTGGTCGCGCTGAACGCTCGCGTCGCGCAGCAGCAGAAGGAGGCGCGCAACCTGGCCGCCATCAACGCCTCCCTCACCGCCGAGCTGGAGGAGCAGCGCTCGCTGCGCTCGCGCCCTGCAGACCCCGCCCACGAGAACGGTGAGCAGAAGGAACTGTTGGCCTCCTTCCTAGGCGGGTTGTGAGCTCCGCTGCTGCTGCGGCCATTTGCAGCCACTACATCTGCACAATTTCTAAACTCATACTAAACACATACAGTATGTACAGCAGCTGTGTTGCTGGACCGGTCTGGTTGGCTTGAGTGGGTGGTTGTGGGTGTGCAGGCAACCGCCGCGAGAGGGAGATGGAGACGCCGACAAAGCAGAGGTTGATGGGCTGGCGGGGAGACATGCAGGCCACCAGCTCAGCTGGCAGCCAGCTGAACGAGTGGGCCGGCCTCACCCCCGAGCAAGAAGCACTTCTGGCCGCCCTGCAGGTGTGCTGACAAGGCCATTCTGCCATACCTTTGCTTACATGTATTCTGTTGCTTGATGCTCCTGAGATGCTTCATGAATCTTATGATAGAAGGGGCCTCTAGTATGTTTCTGCCACTAAATAGAATTTTGACTGTGCCCAGGGTGGCGCCATCGCACGTCGCCTGCCCATCCTGCAGATACAGCATGGTGCATCTGCCAGCGACTCTATCGGCATGCCTGTTGCCGCCTGGCTCCTGGGAGAGTGCCTGCTGCACTGGGCCGTCCGCTGGCGACCTGCTGAGGCAAGCCTATGAGCTGCTCAGTAGGACATGTGACCCAAGCTCTCGGTTAATATTTACACGGTACCTTGGATCACCTTCGTGCATATCCATTTTCCTGCCCTGAACCTGCATTTGCTGCCATGAGCAGGTGGATGTGGCAGCTCTGCGGCTGCGGGACTCTATCCTGACTAGCGCCGAAACGGAAGGATTGACCTACCAGGGCTACTGGCTCTCCACCACCCTCGCCTTGGGGGCCTTCCTGAAGGCGAGCTCCTGAGCAAGAAAGGAAATCCATGCAACCTCTTTTTATTCAAGACCTTTCGCAGCATACTGTGATCCTTTTCGCTGTTTACCTGCCATCTTCCAATACGCACTGTGGTGGTGCTTGCAGGTGCGGTCCATTGGCAAGCGCGACTGCGGCAATCTATTCAAGCTGGGTGATGACATGATCCAATTCGGCGGCCTGCATGCCCTGCTGGCGGCCAGCGTGTCCGACATGCTGCCGGTCAACGTCAGCATCCTGCTGTCCAACGATGCCAAGCGCCTTGCGCGCGCGGCCACTGCAAAGATGTCCAGCTCGGGCATCCATGCCTATGATGAGATGGCGGCCGCCTCCACCAAATCCTTCGAGGGCCTCATGAACTCCCCATGGAAGGTGCGTTCAGCAGTGTGCTGTCTTGGCGGTGTCCTTCTTGTTCAAACTTGATATTATGAAATCTAGGTTTTCCTTAATTTTTTTGACTATGCATTTGGTGGTGGGTGAGCATCGGTGCAACATGTAGTGTGTTCAATCAAAATCCTGTTGGTGAATGCATTGAGCGTGTGGGCAGGGGCTGCTGGGCGGCTTGAGCAACGTGCTGGAGACGCTGAAGGGAGAGGGTGCGCCTCCGCCGGCCTGCCGAGCGGTGGTGCACGCCGCACTGCGCTATGTGGATGCAGAGCTGCTCAATGCGCTTATGCTGCGCCGCGATGCCTGCTCCATCTCAGCTGTCAAGGCGCTGCAGGTGCAGTAATGCATTGTCAATTGTCTTACTTTTTCATCTTCATCTATTTGAGGATAAATTAAGGCCATAATAACGAGAATCCTACATGGCAAATGCTGCTGGCACACAGCATGGATTGCACAGCCAGTGGTGGACAGATTTTTAGCATTGGCCTGAGTCTGTCTTGTGCGGGGGACAGTCTGGCCTGGCAGACATCCGAGCGTGGGTGTCGTACATGGGCGCGGCATGGTGCGGCGAGGTGGCGGATGCCGAGGCCGCACTGGAGCACAGCAGCCAGGCCGTGCGCTACCTGCTGGTCGGCAAGGATGACTGTGTCAGGAAGGCCACAAAGGTCTGCCCCACACTCAGATACGACATGAAGGGCTACTGCAGCTCACACATATATAGCTAGCTGTTAATTGACAGCACTTACTCGGCTTTGTCTGCGGTTATGTTACCGACAGGGAGTGTCCTGCCTGACATCTTGAAGTGCTTGGTCATGGTAATCATCTGATTGACGTCGGTGATGTGCTGGCTCAGGGCTTCGACATCACTCCAGACCTGCGGCGCATGTGCCCCAGCCTGACCCTACAGCAGATCTACAAGCTGACAGAGCATCACCACGATGACTGGATCACCGGCAGCCAGACCACTGACATACTGGTCCTCCTGCAGACCCTCAAGCGCATCGTGGACAACACGGTGCGCTGCTTGTTTCAACATGAAACACCCTCTTTGGTCAGCTCACTGCTCCTGGAGGCTTAAAACACTTGCATGAAGAAATGCATCTCTCTATTGTCCCTGGAGCAATTGGAACACATTTAATATAGACATTCATCTCTCCTCAGCGGCTGTTGTGGTGTCGGCAGGGTCCCTCGCAGCCAGGGTCGCCGTCTCAGAAGAGCTCGAGCGCGAACGGGCCCTTTGCCAGCCCGGGCAACAGCAACCCCTTTGCCATGCCTGCCAGCGTCACCTCCCACCACTCCCTGGAGGACGAGGAGACCCTCCTGCTCGACCCCCAGGTGCCGCATGCTCCACCTGCCATGCCTCTTGCATGCGTTTGTCTCCAGTGCCGACGCTCTGAAGGAGATATTGCATCCTACCACATGTGTCGTTGTGATTGAAGAGTACAAAATACCAGGAAAAAGAGAGTGGTGTCTACCCATATGCCTTATTTGGTCCTTGCCTACCCATGTGTGCTGGCACTACATGATCAGCTCTTGGCTGAGACTGTGTGGCGCTGGTGTGCAGGCGGCGTTTGTGCTGCCGCGCAAGCTGCTGACCGACGCGGCGCGCTACTTTGTGCAAGCGCCCAGGGCTTACCACAGCGCGGCTCCGGGAGTCAGCCTGCTGGACCGCATCGAAATGTGCTGCCGCTCGGACGTGCAGCTGCCGCGGCACCTGCGCGACAACCCTGAATTTGCATTTCTGAAGGCGGCCGCCTGAGCAGCCTTGTTTTCTGCCGGCGAGCGTGTCACTTACTATTAGATTCACTGGGACATGACTTGCGTTTTGAAGTGCAGGTTTAATTAGGGGTGAGGGCATTCGGGAATGGGGTTAGTTGACTGAGACAAAGACCCCAAGCATTGCATGTGGCTCGGGGACTGGCACACCCGGTATGTTGTGCTGGGTGCACAATTTGGCGTTAGTCAGCTTTGTAGTATTACTACTCCCGCAGCAGGTCGTATGCATATTCTTTTGAAATTGTACTTTTGGACTGAATGCTACTCTTTTCCTTTGCAGATATTTGGTGTGCTTTGGGGGTGATAGTGTGGATGTCGGAAATCATGATTAGCACAGATGCCACATTGTTTAGGTGAAGTTTGTGCAATCCTTGAAATTCCACGCGTGCACATGGTAAATCATCTGGAAACTTTTGCATCTGCATCTGCAGAATTAATATCAATCCTGAGCTGTGGAGATGTACATGTCCAGGATGCGATTGGCCGTGTCAATTATTGAGTCAAGTAGTACGTGACTCAGATACCATAGCCTCTTAGCTAAGGATTATCTCCAACCACTTCAACATTTCCATGCTATTCTCGATGTTGGAGGGCAGGATCAAATTGAACTAAGACCTCTCACTTCATGGCCCTCTTTGAAGCAGTCCAATTTAGTGTCTGCGCCACTGCCCAAACACTCCGAAGCCCAGTCGCAACAGATTATTCTCTTTCTGTGGAGTCCTCATAGCAAGACTGTCGATCTGATGAGTTTCCTCCTAAATATAGTTGTAGAAGCCAATGCTTTTATCATCTGATGCTGATGCAAGCCTCCTCCCATCCTGCTGCCAGGCGACGCTCCACACCTACAGCATGAGCAAATCATGTCACGTCCTAAAAAGTCTCCTTGGAAAGTTTAATGCGGCTCAAGAAGCACTTTGCAGGATTTCCAGGACGGTCCGCACTCTTACCTGATCGGAGTGCTCTGTCACGGTTTGGGAGCATGTGCGCGTTTGTAGATCCCATAGCTTCACTTTGGCATCGCTGGAACCAGTAGCAAAGGCAGTGCCGGAGGGATGGCAATCCACGCTGAGCACCCAGGACTCATGCCCTGCATGGGTAGTGATCCTTTATTACACTGAGGAAAGAGCCGCTGGAGGTGGGTGAAAACAAGGATGCACACAAAGTCCTGTTTAAACAGTACATCTAGGGGCCTAAACACACCTGAGAAGGCTTCTATGAGTGCAGCATTTTCCACATCGTACAGGTGAGTGTGCATGTCATCGCAAGCTGTCAGAAGCATCTGAGAATCTGCGGCAGAAGCACATTTCTCTTTAGTGCATCTTCTTAGCTCATGTTGCTTACAACAAAGCTCCACATCATCTGCTGCAATTGATGCATTCCCCAGCTTGATCCTGCCCAGCAAGCTCAACTGAGCTGCACCTGGTGTGAAGCACACGTCTCGTACAGGCTTGTGATGCCCTGTGAGAGTGTTGAGGAGTTTCCCGGCCGGGACATCGAAGACAGCGATGGTGCCATCCATGACACCGCATGCCAGTCTCCTCCCGTCGGGGCTGAACGCCACGCTCAGAACAAACTTGTCCTTCTTGAACTTCTCATCCGCCTGTGCCAGATCATAGCAGAGGCTTCACCACAAGTGTCGGCTTGCTCACAGTCACCCTGACACACTTTCCATTTCTGTGCTTTCCTGAGATATGCCCTCAATGGAAATTCCTCACCACTGGGATGCCCAAGTGACCCTTGGGCTCTGCATCCTCAGCACTCCACAGTGCCACCTTACTGCTGCTGCCCCCGGCTGCAGCGACGATGAGCGTGTCGCTAGCAGGGTGGAATTTTATCTGCCAGGTCTCGGACGGCGGAGTCTCAATGACCGCCTTTGTGCTGTTGTCCTGCAGTACACCCCAAGTATTGGTGCCATGGAACAAGCGAAAGATGAGTTCCCTGGCAAGGGCGTGTGCCCTCTCCAATGCTACGGTTGCCAAGCTTTCCAGCCCACTACTCACCTGGAGGTTCCAAATGCGAATGAAGCTATCCAGAGCGCTTGAGGCAGCGTATGTGCCCGTGACATCAATCGCCACAGACACCACTCCCAGAGTATGCCCCACGTATGTGTGAGACTCCTCCATCACCTCCGGCTGTTGTTCATCTAAGATAGTCCATATTTTGACACTCTCATCCACCGATCCAGATATCAGAGCGCTGCTGTTGGGCACCCATGTCGAACACCAGATGGCATCGTCGTGCGCGTCCTCCTTCTTGTGACTGAGTGTAAGGCGGGAATTACCCATCTTCAAATTTACATATGAACACAGAGCAGTTCCAGGATCTTCTTGCAAGGCCACGCCTGTAAGATATGGTCGCCCAGATCACTTGCTGCAGTTGGATGTCCTTTGTCTACCCAAAAAACGATTTAGTAGAAGACTTCTGGAACATTTTAATTACTTTTTCTGCACTACAGATTCACCCCTGTAATTTTCCTGGACGTTTGGTGCACACATTCTGCTAGCTGCTGTGCAGTGCCTCAGTGGGCATGGGATAATAACAATGCCATAACGGGCATGGCATGATTCCAGTCTTCTATCTGCAGAAGCAGGTCTGTATTGAAACAGGCGAATGTTGATATTTTCCTCTTTATCTGCAATCAATCATGGCGTGATTTGCCCGGTAAGCTCACACCTTCTCCATCAACCACTTGAAGGGCGCATTGTTCAGTACTTGGTACCTTTCCAGAACATTTGTTAGACAAATTTAAATTGATGTCGCAGGTTTTGAGCGTTTGAATACACAGCAGACCTCATCTGTGCTGCTGTCCAAGGGCATGACCTGGAACATTGAGATTAAAAACTGGCACGCTGTTGCGGCATGGACCTGGGATGCAGGCGATGATGTTTGTGGGATATGCCGTATGCCATTTGACGGATGTCCCCCTGATGGCAAGTACCCAGGGGAGGACAGTCCTGTCGTGTGGGGTGTGTGCGGGCATGCCTTTCACCTGCAGTGCATAACCAAATGGTTGTCAGCACAGACAGAGCAGCGGTGTCCATTCTGCCGACGCAACTGGGAGTTTAAGGCTGCTGCAACAGCTGAAGGAGGTCCAGGAGCCAATCAGCAGGCAGCTTGAGCTGCCACACAGGACTTGGAGGTCCCCACGAGTCAGCTTTCGCGGTAGCTACATTAGCTACATTGAGACTCTAGACCTGTCCCGGCATTCGATTCATACCTTGAGCTGTCTTGAGGGGAAGAATTTTCTGGGATCTCAAAGCGGTGACTGACTTCTATTGTCTCCTCCTTGCCCAGATTGTCCTTTAGTCCCAGACCAGAAGTTTGGGAGATGTGGGTAGATGGTGCACTGCAAGCACCAGATATATCGCAGATCCGTACCTTCACTGCTGAACCAAAAATTGGCAGGTCTCCTTGCTGTGCGTAATTCAAGGGGACTTCCATTGGCGTAGGCTATGCAATTGAAAGGCTGGAACAATTAGTCGGCAGTCACCGGTACTTGAGCTCCAGGCAAAAGAGACATCTGTTGAGCTAGCTTTGAGTTGCTACAGAAATGCCAGAAAGAAACTGAAGAATCTGAACGGTCCATCATATAATGGGAAATTGTAAACTCTCTGGCAGCCTCGAGGCTATTGAATCGATAACTGTGCTATCCACAACTTGAATGCCAGCGAGTCTGTGTACCATCATGATGAGTGGGGTATGCAGTGCGGCGAGCGCCCCTGAGCGAAGCTTTTCGCCGTCTGACAGAATATTGGCAATGCCGCATTTGCGGCTATTGTCTGGCATAAAGCACTTGTGGCTGCTAGCCAGTACTTTGGCCCTTCTGGTAGCGACCTGAACTTCATTGCTACAGTGCGCTGCAGAATGGTCATCATGTTATCACCTAAGGCCTTTGGTTCGGACCTGGGCCCGGGCACCGGCCGCCGGGCGGCCCCGGTGCTGACATCATGATGCCACAGTGTGTAGATCAATCTAATGATATATTGATGCCCAGCCACAGGGGCGGCATTAAGCGAGGTCTCAAAAAGGTTTTGCAGTAATGCGAGGTCAAAATGAGAGATTGGCTTCAATTGTCATCTAGAATGTCTTCAAGATCTTGAAGAGGCCCGGCCCTGTCAAAAAGGACTGCCTGCGCCGGCAGCCGCGTGGCGGGACCGATGGGCACTACTATTATTATCATTATTACACGCTTTTCCTGCCAAGATGCAAGGTGCGTCCTGCAGACAAGCTGCTGTTGAAGGCTGCCATAATCTCACCCCTTGTTGGACTCGCCAGATCCAAGCAAGACCCAATCAACCATGGGCACCGTGCCCATGGTTGAATACTGAGCACCGTGACGGTGCTCAGTATTTCTATCGCCCCCCGCCAGCCGGGGCCAAAATGGCCATGGGCACTATAGGGATGGTTTATTCTGGAGACTACCTGTTAAAGTTGATGGGGTGTAGCATCCATGCAGTACCGCATTGTAGAATTGATCGTGATCAACAGCTTCAACTCAAGTCAAAGTGTGCATGCGCCGTGTGGCTTGGCGCCAAATTTGGCGCGGCAACAGATACAGGCGAGCAAGAGGCGAGGGCGAAAATGGGCGCTCGATATCGATGCGCTTCGACGCAATAAAGAACGAAGACGAGTATGACACTGAGTCAGGCAAGATTCATTTTGGTGATCGCAGCATTTACCTGGATCACTGGAAGTGCATGATCCGTTCTTGAAGTTTGCCTACCTTACGTTAGAACTTCACGTGGACTCATGTGTTCCTTCGTCATCTTTCCAGAAGCATGAGAAACCGTCCTTCGGACGATTAAAATCAAAGGGAGACATTCAAGCACCTCCGTCAGTACATGAATGAGAATAAGTAGCGTTCTAAGGCTCACTGAAGGGTATCGATCTATGGCAACGAAAGCAAAGCCCTGGTCCCTTCAAAGACTATTTCTCGCGCTTTGCTTATCCCGGGCATTTCCAGATCATCAGAAGGCCTGGGCGCAAATTGCTATTGCCGAAGAAGGCGAGTGGCCTGCAAGCCCTATTCTGCTGACCTCACCTGATCTGTGCTGCTCCACCGACACCTCTTCTGTTCTTTTCAAGCAATACCGATTCAACGTTGCAATCTTTAGCCTTGAGCATTCCAAAGAGTGGCTGACAAGCACCAAATCACGCAGGACCACTGCCCTTATCCTTGCTCCAGGATGTGCTGTACAGAGAGCCAGCTGAGCGCATTCAGCTGTTGGGCAAGATCAGCGATGCAGAAGGCAGCCTCTATCGCAGGTTCTTCAGTCCGGCCCACATCCGCGCAGCCTCCCAAGTGAGTGCTCTGCTCTGTGCTCAGCTGCGCTTTGTCAGTCATTGGCGCTGCTGTCCTTGTGAAGGAGGCTGCTCGCACGGTCAGCACCTCCAATTCTTTCTGCAGCCTAGCAGCACCTGAAGACTGATGCAATGAGTATGTGGCGTGACAGATCCGTCGCTGGATGAAGGATGCTGGGATGCGCACTTGGCAGGATGGCGTGGGCAACGTGCACGGCCGCATAGATGGGCGTGCGCGCGACGCCCCTGCCCTGATCTCCGGCTCCCACTACGACACCGTCATGGACGCTGGAAAGTACGACGGCGCTCTGGGCATTATCGTGGCCATTGCCTCTGTCAAAGCCACCATCCTGCAGGTGTGCTGCCACAGACCTTGTGCCGTCTCGATTCCTGTCCTAATCGAATGCTTCTTAGGGACAGAAGTACAAAATATTCTGGGTCACACATGGGCCTGAATTGAAGCGACCATGGAGCTTCTGAGGGGATTAATATGGTCTGTGGCAGGCTGCGTTGACGACGCGAATCATGACGCCTGAGGAGGTGAGGGCGGCGGTACGCGAGTCGGCGGATTTGGGGCAGTGGCTGGGAGCCAAGGCGCACAACCTGTTTGCCACGCCCATGGAAATCATTGCCTTCAGCGACGAGGAGGGCGTCAGGTCATCACACAGCCCTGCTCTCGCCGTCCAACATATTGCACCCCAGTTCAGTAGCATGCTCAGGCATGCAGACGACTAGTTATATCTGCGGTACTTAGCCTCAGCATGGCATGTGGAAAATGGTCAGGCGGCTGAGAGGGCAGTGTGGGGGACAGGTTCCAGACGACGTTTCTGGGCAGCCGGGCGGTGACGGGGCAGCTGGTGCCCTTGGGCATGCTGTACAACGAGGACCAAAACGGCGAGTCTCTGGCGGATGTGCTCTACAAGCACGGCTTCCAGGGCTCCGAGGAAGCTCTGGCGCGCACGGCCTACAGCCCCGAGCAAGTACGAGGGTGCGCCGCGATGGGAGTCCTTGCTCCTGTAAATTAAGGGCCGCTCAGTGTCATACTTCGCAGCAAGTGGACAGTAAATACGAGCAGGCAAGATGGAAAGGTAGTGAGTGGTGGCTGCAGGTATGTGGAGGTTCACATGGAGCAGGGGCCGGTGCTGCAGGCACGCGGCTATGCGCTCGGCCCCGTGGCGGCCATTGCTGGCCAGACGCGCCTGGCCGCTTCTGTCATTGGCACGCAGGTGCCCTCCCTCGGCAACTCTCTGCACTCTCATCAGGACACATGTTAAGAAAAATTCACAAGACTGTGCTTGGAAAGCATCACCACTTCTGGAATCAGCTCTTGAGACCAGTGAATTGGTGTCGCAGGGACATGCCGGCACAGTGCCGATGAAGCTTAGGCAGGATGCGGCAGCCGCTGCAGCAGAGACGGTTGTGTGGATTGAGCAGCACTGCGGGGGCGGTGCAGGGGGAGATGAGAAGACCGCAGATGCAGCAGAAGCCGTAACAGATGACAGCCTGGTGTGCACCACCGGCTCAATGGTCCTCTGGCCAGGGGCCAGCAATGTCATTGCTGGCGCTGCAAACTTCAGCGTCGACATCAGGTGTGGTTCGTGCATCACAAGGCCTGCTTTCCTGCTTAAATTGGTGGTTCATGGACGTGTCTGAACCATGTACATTAATCTCTTCAGCTGGACGGATCCTTGGAAGAACTACCTGGAAGACATGCCAATATGCAGGCTCACTCAGATATGTGACTGCTGCAGGTGCCGGTCTGACGAGGTGCGTAAAGCCACTACCAAGCAAGTCATTGCCCAACTGGAGACCATCTGCCAGAGGCGCAATGTCAACTGCAGCGTAGAAATAAAGCACGAAGCTCCTGCGGCCGCCTGCCACCCGGACATTATTGCTGGCCTCATTGATGCCTGCCGCGAATCAGAGCAGGTGAGCACTAGTTTTGGTGTGAAATTAGGCTGTCAAAGTCCTGAAGCGTGGTCACTTGGATACCCCCCTGGACGGCTGATGTGTTGTGATCAGTATTAAACTCCATCAAGCAGTCCTGGAAATGCCAGTTGGCAGCATTTGCAGAGGGTGAGGGTCTGGGAGATGCTCGACTATTGCATGCATGCAGCAGATGCTGATGTCGGTGCTGGGCTAATGCAGCTGACGGCGGACATTCTGGAGAGAGAGGAGCAGTGCCAGGCGGAGTGTGACAGTGAGCTGAGCAAGGTGTCCAACTCAACGCCCCAGGACGTGGCTGGAGAGCTGCTGGACCACGCCAACTGCGGCGGCACCGGCAAGAGCAGCCGCTGGGAGCCGGGCAAGGCGCCTGTCCTGGTCAGCGGTGCCGGCCATGACGCCCTGCCCATGGCCGAAATCACCAAGGTGCCATGTCCATCTGGCTTCCACGATAGTACAGCCACCTTACGTTGACAGTGTCACAGCCTGGGGTGGATATTTCTGAGTGCGACGGTCCTCACTGCCTTGTCTTCTTCTGTCATTAGCGCTCCTTCTTTTCTGGTCATGGTTGGCACTTTTCAGTGGGTCCGAGTCCCAGGCCTCAACAGACAGTGCTATATGCTGCAGATGGGGCTGCTGTTCGTGCGTGACCGCCGAGGCATCAGTCACTCACCTCTGGAGTACGTTGCGGACGAGGACATTGCGGCTGCCGCGGTGGCCTTGTATGTATACCTGCAGAAGGAGCTTCTGTAGGACACTCAGCACATGGTGCAGAATGCATCACCTCGTGCAGAAACCACGTTCCTGTTGCTCGTCTGTATCACAGTATAAGCAATTAGCTGTTTGCTGAGTGGGCGTCCGATGACAGCCAGTGCGCAAGATTATTGTGCCAGCACGGCAGAGGATCTGAACAACGCAACTCATGTCCAATGATACTTCATCTGCTGAAATATTGCTGTCAATTGCTGTCAATCTGCAGGGTTTTGCAAGCCAAGTGCAGCATGAAATTGAAGTGTGAAAAGCGTGCGTTTGCTGCTAGGACTTGAACGGCTTGTGCCCTACATCTGCCCTTGAGGGTTGTACTATGATGCTCTGATCAGAGCTGTTGAACTTGATCTCCCTGTGCCTGACGACAGTAACAGCACTGCTATCACTATGATTCACATGCAAGTACTTTTGAGATGAGATTTTGTGGGCTGAAGCAATCACATGCCATTGTAAGGTTGCCTTGTACGCATATTTATGCCAGTGTACATTGTGCGAAATTTGGCATGCCATTGCGGTTTGTGTGCGGAGGTCATGATTTGACTGAGTGGAATCTGTCAGTAATCATGCAATGATCAGTGATGGTATAACATTGAATGGGTGCAGTATGATTCTTGGATTGCGAACCGATCACCAAAGTATTTGTAAGATGACTAGTATCTTGAGTTTTTTGCGAGCAGTATAGGTGGCCTGATACTGTGGGATCCACTGGACTGGGCAGGCTCAAGCTACTCCATCCAATGGCATTAATGCTGCTTATCTTTCCGATTAGGACAGTTAGGCATTGCAATTCCTTGATTTTCAGTTTGAGAGGGGAACTCAGTGGGCTTGTCTTCCACCCTTTAGCTTCCAGTGCATTCCCTCATGCACGGTGATGTCAGGGGTATTTTGTAACCACCTTTGGTCCTTCATGCAAACCGTAGGCTAGCGCTGCAGCGCATGGCTCAGCTCGCCAGATCGGATCCAATGGCATGCGTGTTGCATGCAGCTTGCCAATGCCAATGGCTAGTTGCCATAGCATTCAATGAATGGATCATCAGTGATCGTCAGTGACGATTCATCAGAGCACTGTTGAAAATTCACCAGTTGAGCTCACACTAAGTTTAAAAATTGCTCCCAAAATTGCTCACAGTAAAATTTGAAAATTTGAATGGAGGTAGAGCCAAATCAGGTTGTGCAGTGTCCGACGCGCCTATTGCGCCCTGAGATTGATCAAGATGCTTCTCACACTTGAAATTCTGCTTCGGTTGATCGTCCCGATGCTGTAAGATACCTTGACAAATTGTGTGATCAGTTTGAGTTCTATCCTTGGGTACTTGTCCCGGTAAGAATAATTTCAAGTTACGTGGAGTTAAAATCTACCAGCAGATTGCAATATGGGGCCTTTGGACGGCGAGGTAATTCTCGTCACAGGAGGAACTGGACTTGTTGGGAAAGCTGTGCAGGAGATCATTGCGCAGGACCCTCCCAAGGGTGAAACATGGGTGTTCATCGGCAGCAAGGACGCTGACCTCACGAGCTATGAAGAGACCAAAGCTCTGTTTGAGAGGGTGAAACCAACACAGATCATTCACCTAGCGGCATTCGTGGGTGGCCTTTTTGCCAACATGGTAAGTTCTGCAGAGGCATCAAACATCTTGATTCATAAGAATTACTTCCTCATTTCTTCATATAATCGAGCCGACTGCATTTGATCGAAGACCTGACAGTGAACTAAAGACTAAAGCAGACTTGGCATGCGTGTGATCAGAAATACAAGGTTGAGTTCTGGCGGAAGAACATCCTCATGCAGGACAACATCATGGTGCTCAGCAAGGAGTATGGTGTCAAGAAGCTGGTGTCCTGCCTGTCCACCTGCATCTTCCCCGATAAGACCACCTACCCCATCGATGAGACCATGATCCACTTAGGACCACCTCACTCCTCAAACGAGGTGAGGCTGCTAAGGCCATGTGTTCATTGCGCCTTTGCTGTGAATCTCATCTTGACCACTGCTTCCAGTCATTCATGCTAGTGAGTGGCACAATCTCTGTCTTGTCGACGCAACTGGGGATCACACGACAAGCATGTGCGTTGTAGGGCTATGCCTATGCGAAGAGGCTCGTGGATGTTCAGAACCGCATGTACAATGAGCAGTACGGCTGCAACTTCACATCCGTTGTCCCCACCAATATCTTTGGCAAGCACGACAACTTCAACCTCGACCAAGGTGCTGCGCATCAGATACCTCCTGCAGACATCAAAATCATATCAATTGTGTGTTCGTTAGCATATTTTCGGAGTAAAGCTTTGTCGCGGTGTGCTCATACCAGCAAAAGTTGCCCATGCAGGACACGTGGTTCCCAACCTCATTCACAAGTGCTACATCGCCCAGCGAGATGGCACTCCCTTCACGGCCTGGGGCAGCGGCAAGCCCCTGTGAGTGAAACCCCCATCTAGATGAAACCCCTGCACTGTATCCCTCCCAATGCAATGATGCTGCCCAAACCTAGAGAACACGCAGGTACTTGCTTGATAACTCAAAAACGTCTGTTCTTATGTACATGTGAATTCGGAGCTGCATGCATGCATGAGCTCCTCAGCCTGTTTCTGCAGCTCGATTTGGGTTAGGCAGGCCAGAACCTGGCGCCCTCACGTTGGCGAGCATCCCCCCAGTATTGGGCGGACCAATCACCGAAGTGCATGTCATGCTGCAGGCGCCAATTCATCTACAACCTGGACCTGGCACGTCTCATGATCTGGGTGCTGCGCGAGTACAAGGAGGCAGACCCCATCATCCTGTCTGTGGGCGAGGAGGACGAAGTCCCCATCAGTGATGTTGTCCACATGATTGCTGACTCAATGGGCTTTATGGTGGGAACCTCTACTGCCAGACCTTCATCATTGGCATCCCTGCCTGCTAGCAATCTTGCAGGCCTCTCAGTTTACGACAGAAGTGCGTTTGTTGTCTACTTTCTGAAAACAATATTGGTGGCAGAAGATGTATCAAATCCTTGGAGCAGAGGTGTGGTTGAGTGTGGCTGACAGCGGTGGCTTCTGATATGCAGGGGGAGATTATTTTTGACAAGACCAAGGCAGACGGCCAGTACAAGAAGACAGCATCCAATCTTAAGCTGCGCGCATACCTGCCAGACTTCAAGTTTACCCCAATGGCCACTGCAATCCGTGAGACGACAGCGTGGTTCAAGGAGAACTATGACACCGCCAGAAGGTGAACATGCTGGTCACACCAGGAGAGACCTTACCGAAGCTCGATTATCTGATTTCTTGCAAAGAATGCAGGCATGTTGATAATTCTGTCCACGTAGTTGACCACTGTTGCCCCGGTAGCAAATCTTCGATGAGAGCAGCTCGTGTTTGTCATGATGCCGTGCGTTTCAAACTTTGCTGGCGTGCTTGAAGATAATATGTTGTGTTGGGTCACCTTGTGAAAGTGACATGCAACGGCCCCATGGTCTGCTATGTAAAAGCACAAGACTTTTTACAACATCACAAGATCTATCACAGCACAAGTTCGTGACTCAAAAGGAGCAGAACGAACTATAAAACTCAGCTCATTGTGGTTAGCTGCATGGACATTCCCAAGCTCATTTGCCACACTCCATGAGCAAACACAAGAAGGAAGCCTCCAGGAGGTTACATTGCACTCCAATCAGAGCTGGTGCTGCTTGGCAAGAAGTCGAAAATGATACAGCATTATTGCAACAAGTATGAAATATAGTATTGTACATCAAATGTACCAAATGGATCATTCTCACAGCTCCTGTGGCATGCATAGCTTCACCAGCACATTCATCGGGCATCGTTTGGCAGACATTCAGACTTCAGACTTCAGTCTAACTCAGCATGGGACATTTCAATTGTAAAGTATCCACACCCCGCTGCACTCTGTGCCTGCCTGCTGTGCATATGTGGTCCTTGAACGGTGCTTTTTACACGGGGCTGCCTCCCTTGGCAACACACTTGTCAGATTCTCCCATGATCAGCTGCAGCATTTCCGCGAGGTCATTGCTCAACTCATCTGATGATGAAGGGTCGCTGAGTCCATCCGCCATCACCGCATTGGGCTGCTGAAAAACCGATTCTCCATCTGCAACGAGCTGTTGCAGCACACTGCTGGTATAGCTATCACTGTCCCTCTCAGTGGCTGTGCTGGCTTTATCTGACACTGACGCTGCAGATCTCCCTGTGCTGCCCAGGCTGCTCTGGCAGGCACGCTCGGCTTGCAGCTGCATCTGCAGGAAATCCAACGCTTCCTCCACAGTATAAGCTGTGCCTGACTGCTCTCTGGGCCCCTGGCCGCTGTTGTCATCAGCCTCTTCAAAGTGTGCCTGCTGTGGGTGTGTGGCAGCTGGAGTGGGCGGCCCCAGCGATTGCAGGGAGGTTGCAGTGCTGAGAACGTCCGCTGTGCCCACATCATCCGGGCATCTTGAGACAGTGCTATCCTCATCCTGCCGCTTGCTCTGCAATCATCACAGATTGTCTAGTTAGACATGCTCGCGGGACATCAAATAGCCGTTGTCAGTCCTTCAGGACATCGATGCTTGGCAGGCACTTCAAATGCCATACTATAGCAAGCTTCTGGAAATTTGGGAGAGCACCTGGCTTGATGGCAGAAGATCCTGGAAGATGCCATGAAGGGGCATGCTGGAACGCCTCCCAAGTACCGGCTCATCTGCACCAGGCTTACTGCCCCGTTCACGCTGGCTGCCAGCTGCATCACTGCTCAGTGTCACGTCTGATTTCAGGCTAATGGAGGAAATGGGGTCCACAGTCACTGCCGCATCATCGCTTCCTCTCTCTGGAGTTGCTGGCCTGCGCCTGGCTCCTGTTTTGCAATTGTCTGACTGTCCGCCCTCAACCACCACTGAAGTCCTCGCGTCGCTATCGACAGTGCCATGCGCCTCCTTAGGGGCACCCCCCGCTGTCTGGCTCCCATTTCCCAGCGAATGCATGGCTGACCCCCGCCTGTTGGGCCTCTCAACTCCCTGCAGCGGGGGATACCCGAGCTCCCGCCGCACCCTGTCGATGTCGAGGGAGGGCCTGGCGCCTTTCACAGGCGCTGCAGCTGAGCACTCTGCCGGGGTCTCCACCGGAGTGGTGACACCCTCAAGCAAGGTGGACTGGCGCGGCAGAGCAGGCAGCACCGGCCCATCAGCCCGCATCGCTGCATGTGCAGCCCTGTCAGCACCGTTGCCGCGCTGGAAGCTGCCATGAAGCTGCGCCAGCCGCTTGTCCATCGCGGTCTTGCTGGAGAAGCTCAACTCGAGGCCCTCTAGCAGGAGCGGGTTCTTGCGCCTGTAGAAGCCCTCTGCACAGGACGCCCTGTCGTGGTACTCCACAAATGCCAGGTCTGCCGCCCAGTGCCCCGACCCTGGCTCCAGAAAGTGGATCGCCTTCACGCTGCTGCCGCCCAGGAAGGACCGCACCTGCGCATGTACGTGTTATTTGGGCCCGGAGCTTGACATGTTGTACAATTGAAGCAGTACCGGCCTATTGTATGCAGAGCTTTTGCAAATTCTAATTGACAAGTGGTGAGAGTACATGTTCCTTGTGGCATACTGCATGTTAGCTGCATTCACCTTTCCCTGAGTTGCAAAAATGAAGCTGTTCAGGGATGAAGCATTGCTGGATCAACCATCAGACAACCCACCTTTGTCTTGATGTAGGGCCAGATCTGCCTCCCTGGGCTGCTCACCAACAGCACTGTGGTGTCGCAGGTGGGAACATCCAGGCCCATAGGTGCTGCCCAGGGCACTTCAGCCGTCGAGTCCTGCCGGTTTGGCGGTGTCAGAGACATCTGCCACGGCCACTGACCTCTGTTTTTAGACGAGTGCTCTCTGTGTGCAGCGCTGCTTTCACCCTGCTGCGGCTCAGCAATTGGAGCTGCCCTTCTAAAATTTTTATCTCCCCTTTTGCGATGCTTTGCGCGCCCTGTGGCAAGAGGTGCGTCGCTGCGCCCGTCGACCATTGGCTCTTCTTCAACGAGCTGCATATGTGTGTCTTCAAGGGTCAGACAATGCTGAGCTCCTGTGGTGCACCCCATTTCCCTGTAATCATCATCCAGCTGCGCGCTTGCTGGCTTGCAGCTGGGGGAATGTGATTTGAGGGCTGAGAGTGGTTTTGTGGTTCTGTTTTTTGGATCAGAGCATCCATTTGCACAATAATCAATTCCTTTAGGCGATCCTGGCCATAGATAGAAAGCTCAGAAAGGATGGAATCCTGCATATAGTCTCTTCTTTTTGCATGTTGTCAGTTCATCGTTCTGAAAAAGCTACATTGCAATCCTGCAGGTACATTGCAGACCAGCTGGCACAAGCAACCTACCAAAAGGGGCCACAGGGCAAGCAGAAGCTGACAGGACGTACGTGGGGACATTGACTCAAATGTCGAGTGTTACCTCTTGTTCTGCTGCTATGTTGGTAGACTCACGCGCCTTAAGAGCTACTGTGTTCTAGGCCTAGAAGCCAGGTGCCCGCCGACATCTCTGGCCGATCGGAACCTTGGACTGATGATAATTTTAGACCATCACGATAATCAATTCGCACGCTCGAAGACTTCCACAGGCACAGCATTACCAGATATTGGGCTCATAGCGAAGGTCAAATTGGAGTCCAATGTCGTTTAATGTGGGCATTACCATTGGGCAAATGGTTTTCGTGCATGCCGCAAAATGTGCATGCAAACCGCCAACGGGCTGCAACGGGACCCCCCGCCAGCGGAAACCCTTCCGGAAGTTACTTTCGCAGATGTTCGTTACGTTCTCCAAAGGGCTGAAGAAATACTCCTCATCATGGCAATGATACATGCCAGCTCTTTGGCTGCCCCTGCTATCAATTTCTAGCCTGGGACGCGCATTTGTACTTGTGTACTTTTCCCATGTGACTATGGACCCACACAGAATAGTGCTGCATCCACCCATGGGCGGATGCCTGCCGATGTAAATTGACCAGGCATCCACCATCTTGTTGGATCTGCTGCACTGTTTACATTCAGGGTCTGTAAGGGTTTGCAAGAACTCGTGTGACATGGATGCCAACGACTTGCCAAGAAAGAACTTTGTTGCGAACATTGGCAACTACGAATCTCCTTGCGGTTACTGTCGTTTGGGAACTAATTCATCCTTGGTAAGGCGCAACTTCTGAGGCGCTCAATCTCTCCCTCTTTTGTTTGGACTCTAGTACTCAGGGAACCTGAGCCCATACGATTTTACTTGTTCCTTGACAATGAGATAATGGCAGAGCATGTTTCTTAGCTATCTGCACATGAAAGTCGTGCAAGGATCCGTAAATGGGTGTCCAGTGGTCAAAGAATAAAGAAAAAGTGTCCTTCGCAGGGCATGGTGGCGAACCAGATGACCTGTGAAGCATACCAGGATCTCCTCAATCGGGGCTGGCGGCGCAGTGGGACTTGGCTGTATAGGTCGCTGGCCGAACAGTCTGAATGTTCGTGCGTACCACACACAATCCGTCTGGATGTTCATAAGTTTGAACCGAGCAGGGTACGTATGTGCTTCCATTGTGTTCTCTGCCCAAGAAGAGACAGCCATCACTCGCCCAGTCTTGCTCCTAGTCATGAAGCGTGCCTGTCCATATCAAGCAGGAGCGGTCCCTGTATGTTCTGCTGTAGTCTGGCGAAAATGCATCCGAATGAAGTGCATCCGAATGAAGTGCATGTGCACATGCTTGATCAGGTCAGGATGCCCTGTCGATGACACAACGCATGGTGTGCAGGCGCAGAAGCAGGTCATGCGGCGATTTGAGAAGTACCTGGCAGGAGCACCAGTGAAGACCAATTTGGACCTTCCTCCAGCTCCTTCAACACCTCCGCTGTCAGATGATGTTCCAGGGTGGGACGTTGCAACCTCTCCGGCACCAGATGTAAGAGCATCTTTGGAGCCAGCAGGTGTGTGCAAGAAGCAGCAGCAGGACAGCTGCAGCACTGAGGAGCGGAAACGCAAGTCCCACCTCATCTCTGCCAGCCCGCCTGCCTCTCCTGCTGTCCCTGCTGCGGTCCAGGGGGATGTAGCTGCTCCATGTAGCACGCAGGTGAATGCCTGACAAACTTCTACTGGGTCAGTTCAGACAACAGCGCTTGGAAATTACGCTGTGCGTGAAGGTTTGCTCGGTGCTTTTGATACAGGTTTCTCAGGTGGATCTTGTGACATTAATGCATGCATTATCGGGTGTACGCAGGTGGACAGTGTGGCTGATAGGATGAGTCGCGCCATCAGCCATGCAGTGCGGCGCATGATAGAGGAGGGCACACTGCCAGAGGCATGCTACTACTCCCCCGACGTCAAGGAGGTCTCCTCTAAGCAGCGGCGCCTCCTGGGGCCGCAAGCTCTGCTCACAACAGCGGCTGCCTTTCCCATCGCTGCTGCTGCTCGCCGAGCTGCAGGTATTTTGCTGTCCTGCACGGTGTTATGAAGTTCGAACAGTGCAACCATTAATCATTTTCGATCAAAATGCTGCCAGAAATCAGAATGCAGCTTATCTTCCAGCCTAGTCATTCTTCAAAGTCTAAGCTTGTTGCTTTTCTTGTGTGTCTCAGGACCTGGCAGTCCATCGGCTGAACACCTGGCAGCCCTGCTGGCAGTGCGCCTGGAGGGGGCAGCGGGGCTGCAGCTGTCGGTTCAGGCAAAGCGGGGACATCTTAACTTCATGATGCAGCCTGGAGCATTGTGTGATGTGCGCAGCGGTTATGACTCAGCCGCAGTTGAGGGCGAAGAGGCCACCTGCAGCATGAGCACAGACAGCAGGGACTGCGTTATCCAAAGACCCTTGCTGTGCCCAGGCCCTGTCCAGAATGGTGAGGCAGCTGCAGATGGGCAAAGTGAGCACTCGGTAGGCAGACAAGCTGGGAGCGATGCACCTGCAGGCCAGCATGCTGGGGGTACAAGAGAACACAGCAGCAGGGGCTCCAGCCAAACAGCCGAGGACGCTCCTGAGCATGCCAGCTCTACGTCAAGGATGACCAAGGGCGCGACGGTGTCCGCACAGTGGGGCGGGGTCAGCAGGAGAGAGATACATGTGGATGCCGGGTACGGCTACGCAGCTGCAGCGCATACGGCTGATGCAGCTCGGCTTCGAGGGAGTGATACCGGAAGCGGTGGATGTCGCGACTCGTGTGCAGGCCCCGAGCCTCTCTCTGCTGCTACTCAGACAAGGTATGACACCTTCTTTTCTCTCTTGAAGAGCATTACTAGGACCTTGCCTGTGCTTCGTGATCATGCATCATGTTGCAGTCTGCTACATGCAAAAAGGTATAGGGTGGTCTTGCAGCGGGCATCGAGGGAGATGCATGTGCATGTGCAGGTCACGGCGTTTTGAGGTTCGGCTGGTGCCAATGCCGGCCAGCCGCGCCGAGATAGCAGCAGAATACCCATTGTACAGAAGATACCAAACCATTCATCACCACGAGTCCCCCCAGGAGGTGAGCTGTCAGATGTAATTTTGGGCTCCGCTGCATTGTTGGTGGCTTCTGCTGGGTTGCCAATCAATACCAATGGGGACACAATTGATTCCTGGCAGGTGTACAGCCATATGACCTGGCCCATGATTTATTTCTCTGATTTGGGTGCAGGTGAAAGAAAGCTCCTTCAGGCGTTTTCTGGTGGACTCCCCCTTGATGCGCAGGCAGGCTCCTCTGGGCCCAGATGGCCAAGTGCCATACTGGTCCTTTGGCTCCTATCACCAACAGTACTGGATTGACGGTGAGTGCTCAGCACTGTAGTTGCTCTCTTCTGTTGCCCTATTCCATCAGAGCGAATGTCATTCCAACCCACTAGCCCCATGCGCTAGCAAGACAGGTGCATGCATCTATATGAGGAGTGCAGGGTGTGCTGGTCTCTTTCTTGTCGCTACAATGTGTGGGAGAACACGTCATTTTCACCAACATGCCCCATGCGCTTACAGGACAAATGTCGCATAATTGGTTAGTGAGGGGTGTTGGTGTGCTGCAGGCGTGCTGGTGGCTGTGGCAGTGCTGGATGTGCTGCCGCAATGCATCAGCTCTGTCTACTTCTTCTGGGAGCCCTCGCTCAGCTTCCTCAGCCTCGGCAAAGTCAGCGCCCTGCGGGAGATTGCCTTTGTGCAAGCTGCCGCTATGACCTGCCCCTCCCTCCACTACTACTACATGGGCTACTTCATCAGCAGGTACCAACCTTCATCACTGCTCAAGAATGCATGACTGGTTGTTTTTGGGAGCTGAACTTATCCCTGCACGCATGCCATGGCTTACGTGCCAGGCTGTGTGGTAAGCAGTGATTGTGCGCAGCAGCTGGGTGGGTGATAGTGCGTGTTGGTGTGCAGCTGTCCCAAGATGAGGTACAAGGCGGACTTCAAGCCGAGCGATCTGCTGTGCATGCACTCTCTGTGCTGGGTCCCTGTGGAGCGCGCTGTGCCTGCCCTGGATGCAGACATGCACTGCATCATCAGCCGGGTGGGTGCCCTGCCTATCAGAACAGCATTTCTTCCTTCTGGATCATCAGGAGTCTGCGTTGTGCAGTGCGCCTCTGGTGGAACAGACGTCGGAAGGAGGTAATGCTACAGATGTTTGTGTTGACTTCTGATGTGGACGTTGAAAATGTAGATACCTGGTGCCTTGGAGGGCTTGGATGCGACGTTTATGGGCGACTGCAGCGAGGCATGCGACTACTTGTCAGATGCCGCCCTCGATGCCACTCTCCTGTATTTGAGCAGCCAGCAGGGCCAGCGGCGCCTCATTCGATTGGGCCAGCTGGCACGCACGAGTGTGCCACAGGTGAGCGCTGCTGCCCAATTGGCTAAGAGTTGTCAACCGCAGCATTGTTGGTCTCCTGCTTTGTGGGGTGATGGAGGCTGTGCGTTTGCAGGAAGCTCTGTGCTTGCTGAAGGAGAAGTTGCGCTCATGGAGAAAATATGTGGGTCCTGCAGCAGACCAGTACATTCATGTGATGTAGATGCGAGTCGTGCCTGCAATGTATGTACGGTATCAGCCAATGCCCATGCTGCTGTACTATGATTTTGTGGTGTTTTTCTGGACTTCGTAAAGTTGAATTTTATATGTAAAGTAGATCATATTAGCCTACTACACACGTCCGCAGTCTTCCAAAGAGCGGTCAACAAAGCCCAACATTTTCTTTGATCATGACATGTGCAGCCGAATCATTTTTAGTTATAAAAGGCATTTGGTAGCATCATTATTCTGACCTCCTCGCTCAAAACCGAGGGATGGACAGCAGATTCAGATGCCACAGAAGTCAGTGTCAAATGATGTGGATGCGATTTTCATCTGCATGGGGACAAGGTTAACTGTGAACATTTACACAGTACAGCTTCAGGGTCACTCGGTGACGCTCAGGAGCAACTTTCATCCAATATTTTGATGGTACATAGCGCCTCATCAGGCAGCAAGCATTGATCATCGCTCAACAAATCCATGCAGGGTCATCACATTCCCGCCAAAAACAGGGTTCGGAAGTCTTCATCACAATAGAGTGATCGCTGATCCACAACATATATCAACAAACATGTGCAAGCCCTTGCACAGCAACATGCTCAACTGGCTTGACAAAACTGCTAACATTCCATTCTTCTCTCTCATCAACCTTACAACTACAGGACGGGATTATCCACGATGCTCTGCGCCACAAACGTGCATTCTGCATTTTCCATATACGTCTTGGCTGCATTCAACCTCAGTAACCAGCATCGGCCAGAACATGTGCACTGCAGTCACGGAATATCTCGTTGCCTGCAGCACAACTCGACTCTTCTTCACCTTGCCAAGCACATTGAAACTGCACAGACGCCAGTTGCTGTGCTCACAAGCAGAAAACCCTCCACCCTGCAAGTCTTGTGCAAAACTTGTCCAGCTTTGACTGCATACAGCTCCCCACTCTCATTGGTCTGCGTTGGTACAAGCGTTGGAATCAACGTCCCAGACTATTTTGCCTACAGATATGGGGCATGCATTCTCTCCATCTACCAAAAAGGCGGCATTGCTGCGCGCCCCTCCAAGCTTGCTTGCAGCCGCTGCTGGTGCAACTGATTCCCCTTTTGAATCAAGGAAAGACTTCTTATAAGTTGCACAAGGCTGATCAGTGAATTCACGCAGATTGGTAATCTCTGATGTCCCGTGTGCTGTCCTTGGGAGGTGGGCAGTTATACATGCTTGAATCCAGCCTTGCAAGGCTGAAATGTTTGTCTCACACTCTCTTCTCTCTCTGCATTTATGGGTCTCACAGTGAAGAGCTGCGGATGAGCTCAGCCCACTCGTAGAACTCCTGGGGCACACACCAGACACTCACTGTCAGACCCCTTCCATGAGCTAGCTTGCAAGCGATACAGTCCATGCTTCATGACAGCATGCACAGTGCGGTGTGGAGGGCGCAAGTCTGAGTCCATGTTGCCCCATCAAATGCTGGAAAGGCTCCCAGACGCACCATGCCGTCAATCTTCTTCTGGCGTGCACATCTCTTCCGCTGTTCTGCCTGGTCTGCAGGCTTGGCCCTGTCGTTGTGCTGGTGCGCTGGGGGAATTGGCATGGAAGGGCTGCTCTTCATTGTCGCTGGTCCTGCAGCACAGCTACCACCCATCAACTCTTGTTGATCGGAAGGCAAAAGGGAGTTTCCATAACGTCAGGACTGGACTACGGCTGCCAACGAGCCTTAAAGTGCCCCTTTCCATCAGACTCTTTACTTCGTCATGATGGGAGACTGCAGCACGCTAGCGACGCTCCAACAAGTGGTCAAAACCGTCGGCGGTCCAGTGGTAAACCCTAGCGTCTATCCCACTTTACTGAATACACGCTCCCAACCTCCTACAGCAATGTACACGAGCAGGGAAACACCGATCGCATCTACATTGACCCGTCGCCGCCACTGATACAGACAGACCGCCCTACACGCTTGGTCAAGCCGAGCTGACTGTGCAGATTCCTAGAATTTCACTGCAAGGGTGCCAGACGGCACGGCCTGCTGACCATAGCTGTTCGCGATACATTCACAAAGGCTATGACATTGCATACTGCGATCTTCAATTGAGCATCGGTCGTACCGGGCGACGTTCCGTTGCTGAAGAGGGACTTCAGGTCAGCCCGCAGGTCCATACTCCTCCTCGCGAGGAAACCGGGCGTGAAACTGCTCGGACTGCCAGAGCTCTCCATGCTGTGCCTGGAGAGGGGCGAGAAGGATCCCGCTGCGCTCGGAGTCGCAGGCTCATCTGCAAATTTCTTCTCTGTTCAAGATAGCAATCAAGCCAATTCTCTGGTGCCGGCACTGCATCGAGAACGTAAGCGATGAAAGCAAGGGATGCAGAGGGCGTCACAGAAGCCCCACCTTCAGCGTCGGCTTGGATGCCGCATGAAAAGTCGCTGAAACTTGGAGATGCCCGGAGGGAGAGCGGAGAAGTTTGCTCCTCGCTGCGGTCAGCACGCGGGCTGGCAAGGGACGATGTCCTCAGAAGACTGCGAAGGAGCGATGGAGGGGTGGTCATAGCAAGCCGTGCTCGGCTTCAAGGGCTTAGGCCAGCTAGTAGGGCTCTCGCCTCTGGTGATTGAAAGCAGAACCGTTGCCAGCCTTGTGGCGTGAGCAATTTATCTCAGCAAAGGCGTTGCCTTCTCGGTTTGCAATTTGTGAGTGCGGCTCTTGTGGGGAGACACAGATGAGAAACTTGTGTCGCCCACGAAAGATCACAATCTGACTATGATTCAGGGTTTCGAACATAATCTCCCCTGCGCAGGGGGTTGTGAGTCGAGCCCTGGTCTGCATGAAACTCGACAGACAGAGGTTGATTGCCACGAAATTCTTGTTTGGGGCTCTTTCACGCCGAAATTCCTACTGACAATTACCCAGAAAATCTCTCCGGCAGTGGCAATCGCAGTCATCGAGGGCATGCAAGACTCCTGGGCCATCAGTGATCAGGATCAGTGAAGCTTTCGACACATCGCGTCTGTCGGAGACTCTTAGGATATCAAATTGATCAAGTATCAGAATCTGGTCCTGGAGACCGTCAATAGAGCAGTACATGTGCGCTGCTATCTTGGGTGCCACCGAGGCACACCAATGCTGAGAGGTGAGAGATCCAAAGGGGACAGCAGTGCTCTGATAGCACCCATTATAAATTTTTTGAATCCCTAAATTGATCCTTGCATTGAAAAGTATGGCTGTATGCAGGGACTTGGCGGAGTTTGCTTTCATCTTCTGCGCAGAAAGCCTTCCTGTCTAAGACTGCTGCTCCTGCAGCTCCACAGCGGTGCTTTCATTCCATGGTGGCTGTCCTCCAGCAGAACGGCAGATGGGACGGTATGTCTGATCCATATTTGGGCATCACGTATCTGACGCACTCTCACATGCCTGTGCTATGGGTATCCATGCTGCTGTGCCGCATGCCCAGGCAGCGGATCTCAGGCAGACCTCATGCAAAAGGATGAATGCATCCTAGTGGATGAGCAGGACAGCATCATCGGCAGTGCGAACAAGTACACCTCACATAACTTCACGAAAGAGCAACCGCAGGGCTTGCTGCATCGTGCGTTCAGCGTGTTCCTGTTCAATCAGGACAACAAACTGTTGCTGCAGCAACGTGCTCTGTCAAAGATCACCTTCCCAGGCGTCTGGACAAACACGTGTTGCTCTCACCCTCTGCATGGCTACTCGCCGACTGAAGTGGATCAGCCAGAGGACGTTGCAAACGGATCTGTGATGGGTGCGAAGGTACCACTACTCTGATCCCCGGCTAAATCCTGCTTGTTCCTGTGTGTCCTACCATGCAACCTGTATCTATAATTGCACATCAATCCTACAGATGTCAGCCACATGGGAGAGTGGCTGATTGTGTGGCTGCGTGCAGCGTGCGGCAGTGCGCAAGCTGGAGCATGAGCTGGGCATAGCGCCACAGCAGGTCCCCTTGAGCGACTTCAAATTCTTGACGAGGCTGCACTATTGCGCCGCGGACACAGACACTTATGGTCCAGATGCAGAGTGGGGAGAGCACGAGGTGAGTCCACCTTCAAATAGAATTTACCCAGGATGGCTGTGCGCTGCTTACAGGGAAGATAAGTAAGACAGATAAGACAGATAAGATAAGTAAATCCAAAGAGTGCAATGATGATAGCAACACGCCCCCTGAGCTTGCTGTGCCTGTCTAACCAGGTGGATTACATCCTTTTCATCAAGGCAGCAGTGGACTTGAAGCCCAATCCTGATGAGGTGGAGGCGACCAAGTATGTGACACTGCCTGAGCTGAAGGAGATGATGGTTCCCAGCAGTGAGCCGCGATGGTCGCCCTGGTTCCGGATCATTGCTGCAAACTTCCTGGAGGAGTGGTGGACCAATCTGGATGCTGCAGTCAGCACAGATGCCTTCCTTGACGTGCAGTCAGTCCACAGAATCCTATGAGATGATGGTGGGTCATTGTGATTGATGATGAGATTTTGTTTGCTACTATGATTCCTTATTTTGTTGGAGCAGCACCTAGAGTTGCTGTACACTATGCGCTGAAGTGAAGGGTGACTGAGAGAATTGTTGGTCATTTGAAATCAAACTTTTGAAGTCACCCTGTCTGTTACCGTCGAGGGAGATCGGAGTGATCAGTGCTCAGCATTTGCAATCATGTTGGCACAATGCATTGCAAGTACTTGTGCACGTGCAGAGACTTTGACCTTCTGTGAGATTGTGGGACCGAAATGATGTCTTGACCTGGCAGACTGCTAGGTACATATCCTGCATGATAGTAAATCCCACATTTATGTATAAATGTACTTAAGGAAATGCTTGCAAACCACCTAAGCAGGTGATTTCTTATTCACAGACCAGTGTATTGACCTACTTACATCATGTCATGCTCATGCACAATCATATGATATCGTGAGATTGGTGAGATCAAAATATATCCACCTGTTCACCACATCTGAATATAATTCTCTAAGGACAGGTTTCAGGATATCCTGAAGCCTGTCGGGTTGCAGAAAATCGATTTTCTGCAACCCGACCTCTAGCAGATGCCACAACGGGCTCGCAACATATACTATTTTGGTGTTCTGGATGCCTTCTCTGAAATCCCAGAAACTCCGAAACGTCCCCGCAAAACTTTGAGGACATCTGACACTGGCACTCCCTGCACAGCACCAAATTTGTGTCTCAGCGAAGCCTAATTGACATGGCAAAAACACACGTGCGCCAGGGATTGAGTAGACTGTCATGCGCGCTCCCAATACAGGCAGGCTTGCGGCAGCGGTACCTGAACATTGAGGAGCACAAGGCTGTGGTACAGGAGGTCAGCAGCTTCTGAAGCGGCACGCTCGCTCCCCTCATTAGCTTCCAACGTCTGACACAGCTCGCCAGCCTCTTCCCTGACCTTTGAGCACAGCAGCTCTGGATTTGCCAAGAGCTTGGCTGTCCACGAAGACTTCCCACCTGACATCCCATGGAAGATCGCTGTCAGGGCAGGCAACAAGCTGAACCTAACAGCACAGCTTTCTCAATCAAAAAAAGTATTCCTCCAAAACAGCATGAAAAGTCATTGCTTCAACGGCCTTCAGGTGAGCTTCTGAGGCATGATCATATCATCCATCTCTCCAGGGCATTCCATCCAGAAACCTTGAGATGTACCTGAGCCGGCTTCAGCTCGCCGCTGCTGTATGGTGCGCTCCAGGGCTAGCAGTGTGCTCAGGGGAGCCTCGTCTCGTGACTTATTAGTTCTCACCTCACTGACGCCTCCATCACTGTCGATCCCTACAGCGGAGAACCAGCATGATGGTGAACCCTGCGCAACATGTGCCAGCTACCTTCAAGGAGAGAACATGCTCTTGTTTCTTGTCACTGCGCTGTCTTAGACCACTGCAGAGTTGTGAGTATCCCTGCAAATGTGCCATTGCATCAATGACGTGCCAGCGAGATACTATGCACGTACCGTGTGGCAGGCAGGCCCGATGGGATCTCCCATGTAGATTATGGAGTCTCGATCGCAGTCGGGGTGCACACTGGTCACGTGAATGAAGTGTCCGGATGTCTCCCCCTTGCACCAGCGCTCTCTACGTGACCGGCTGTAGAAGGTGGCCAGCCTGCAATGTGATTGCAGGAAGCACATTGGCACTGGCGCGTTTCTACACCGCCTTGAATCAATTGACTCGTGTTTACGGGAAGTCTTGCATTTCTGGAAGCCACACCTTGTCTGGAGGGTCTCAGACACAGCTGCACGATCTGCAAATGCCTGCATGAGCACTTCGCCGGTGTCCACATGCTGCAAGGCCCCACAGAGTGCCTCAGTATGCAAAACAGCCTGAAAGGTCCAACGCACAGATGATCATAGAACACACTGTCGCATTCCACTTACCTGAACGATCACAGCCACCAGACCATCACTATTCCATTTCAGGCTGTCCAAAAATGAAGTCATCCCCTCCGCCTGCTCTTCCTGAGCGCAACCTTCCAGTCCCTTTGCCTCTGCGCTGGCCGCAAGACATCGCACCCTCTTCAAACAGTGCTCCAGATTTATTTGGAAGGTATGGTTTTGGGTCATATATTGTCTAAAATGCGCCACACCACAATGGTGCAGCCTGCAAGGCACTGACGATTTACTCGTCATATGCACGGTGGTCGTGCCACAGTTGCTGAGGATCGAATTCATCGTGACTGATTTCTATTTCAGCTCTTTGTCAGAAGAAATGACAATAAATGAGGGCGACTGCAGCAGCTTTGGCTCTGTCAGGCTCAATGCATGGGCACTAGAGACAGAGTATCACACGCAGTGTCTGGATCCCAGATGGTTCATTTGAGTATTGTATAGTGTCTCGTGGAAATTTTGATGTCATCTTCCGCAGATCGCCCCCCCTCTTCGATGGGAAGGTCCCAATTCATCACGTGACGCATGATGACTCATGCTTGCAAAGCATCAAATCCTCAGCCATGCGAAGCAACAAGTACGACAAATTGCAATTTGTGAGAGCTTGTTGAGTGTAGATGAATGTGTCTCTAGAAGAGTCTGAAATTCTGCGTAGAGAGACTTGAGCCTATAAAGAACGATGTTGCAAATGAAGATCTCGCTGGTGCGCTAAATCTGTGCGAAGCATCCACAATCAAACATTTTAATGTGAAAACACATTTGTGACAGTATTCTTGTGTGCCTACAGAGAGAGGCCCTGCCTTTTCCCTCCTCAAGGGATATGGGGTCTTTACTGAGGACAAGGCGAAGCTGCAGAACTTTGCTGCAGCCACCAACTTTGAGTAGGATGGCTAATACCGCATCTACAAACAACGATGCTTCGTCCTCTGCGCAGCAGACCAACGAGGTGGTCACACTCGTCACCCACTTGACAACTTAGGTGAAGGGGCTTTTTATGTTCAGACACATCCCGAAATGCCGATCTTAAGAAAATGTTATCATGCAGGAGGCTCCACAAGGCTCTGTGGAGATGTACATTGCTTCGGCTGATCTGCCACTTCCCCTCAAGCTGCAGACAATGCCCGTATCAGAGGGCAGGCAGCGGTTGCGCGTGGCGCCACCACGGCACCAGCGTAGAGTGGCCCAGCACGAGGATGCTGAGGCAGCAAATGCAGTGCAGCAATTGATGCCAACAGATGCGTCCAGAGCTCTCAGAAAGGAGCTGGGGGTCACCAAGGCCAATCTTCAGAGCAAGACTGCGGAGCTGGGGCAAACTAAGCGGGCAATGAAGTGCGGCTTCACTCTATACGCTGAGTCAAAAACGGCTGCCATGCATCTGAGAAATATTCTGACCATCGTGGGCGGGCATGACAGTGTCAGACGTTCCTGCAGACCATTGGAGGGATGTACCATTGTCAGAACAACCGATCAACCTGAGAGGCTTGCCGCTATTGCAGGGGCAAGGATAAGGAGATTGCACTGTTGAGGGCAGCACTGGTGGAGAGGGACGGGCGGCTGCAGGCCAACAATGCGGAGTTGCTTCATGCCCGCATGGAACTCCAGGAGAAAGACGAAGAGCTGGTGTCAGCATACCATCGACTGACAGAGGCCTGTCAGCAGCGCTCGGCAGTGCGTGCTGCCCTCATTGGCACACAGACCGAGCTTGCCGCCACGTCAGCAGAGCTGGATGCTTGGACGCACGAGATTGCCAGTTTCCAGACAGAGCTGGCAGAGCTGGTGAGCTTTGTCATGCCCATATGGAATAATAATACTCATTTGAAATGAGTCATTTTCATGTTGACTCAAGCACTTATTAACAGGAAGTCGTTGATAGGAGGAACGACCACGCTCCAATCTGTGTGGAGCTGCAGATAGACTTGCATGCATAATTTAACCTGAGGTGCTTCATCTCCAGTGTTGCTGTGTTACCTTCCAGCATTCAATCTTTGTGAAAGTTGTCATCATCACTTTCCCTTTTAAAATGTTGCTGGACCTGCTGCAGGCTGTGGTGGAAGAGGTGCCCACCAGCACTCAGAATGGTGCAGGGAGAGCAGAAGCCAGGCAGCCAAAAGCTGCAGCACCCTCGGCTGCAGCGTCTGGAAAGAGCAGTGAGAAGGATATGAACAGCATGCTCCAACTGCTGCAGAATCTTTCCCAGCTCAGCAATGACCTCAAGAAAGATGCACAGGAGGACGATGAAATTTTCAGGGAGGGCACCAGTGATTGATCTGATGGGCAGAAGCTCACAGCTGCTTTCAGGGACTACGCGTCCGGTGATCGCCTTCATCTCTGTTACTGAGGACGTTTGACATGTGTCTCAAGAAGGTTGACATGCAGCAAACCCTCAGTTGCTCAGAGCACTGTGGCATGGGATGGCCATGCCGCTGACATGCATACTGGACTGGCAAAGATGAGGGAAGAAATCGCGCATGCATTGGAACTTCCAATTTGGAAGGGTGTAACTTCTATGCGTAGAGAAAGATGTTGAGAACAGAATACTGATGTTGCAATGTTGTTGGTCATCATGAACCGCAGCCAGGCGACGGTTATTTTCTTTTAAAATCAGTTTCCAGCACTGTCAACACCGGATGCTATCAACTGAATTGGCAATTGATGCCGAATTCTTGTACCGTACAGTACACTGCAACCTTGAGACTGACTTGGTGTTGCACTCATGCACAGAAGGGTGCAAGGTGCTCTGGCCATGTAAAAGCGACCTTGACAAAAGACATGACAACCACTGTGATTTTCTTTGCCATACTATTTCACAGTGACTGGGACCATCAGCATTGTGCCTGCAGGTCTAAATAGGTCTGCAGAGAAATTCACAGTGCAGCACTTGGCTGCCACATGCCTTGCACACTGGGGGATGCTCGCTGATGCTTGCCATCCTCAGTCCGTATGGCTGGCTGAACCTGCCGAGTTTTCACTTTGACATGTGTTGATCGGCCAGCTGCGCTTCTCAGCATTACAGCATGCCGGAGAATACCATCTGGCAATTCATTCTTGACCCCTACCGTCCTCACCCTTCCATTCCCTGCGGGCATGCCAATATGCACTAAGATACAGGGTGTGTAGGCTTTTATATGAGCAAAATCACTTAGCATTTGGCAGAGAAACATGGTGAGGCCCACAGCAGGATGCCCATGATACTCACGGTATTCTGCTTTGAGATATGGGTGTCTTCCAGGTTGCAAGTCTTCGAGGACCTGCAAATGGGGGTTTTCCTGCTTGAAGGTGGGCAGGTATTCCTCCACAAAGGTCCTGTTATAACAAGTGGTCTGTCATCTGGACCTCGTCTTAATCTCCAGCGAAGCGTGTCAAAATTAATTTTACCTCCACAGAATGCGATAAGCACACAAGATCTGCACTGCAGAAGTCTCTTTTCACCTTGCTCCCCTTGAGCTGCCTGAAATATTGCAGTAGTTCAACGTTAGCTTTCTCAGTTGCCACACTCCCAATCGCGCCATTTACCGATTCCCTCTCATGACACGGTATACAATGCTTCAATGTCTCAACACACACTTCTAGATCGGCAAGAAACAGGAAGTCGTCCAAGCCAACTCTTCCTTCTCTTGATCAAGGCCGCAGCTGTAAGACGGCGTCAAATATTCTGCATTTGCACCTCCGGAGATCCATTTACTTTTCCATGCTTTCCTTGTCGATTGGTTCATTATGATCAAAGATGCACCAAAGTTGTCAACTTGGGAGTGATCTTTTCCTTCGTATCTGTCATAAGTGGTCCAAATTGCACAAGGCCAACTTCACATAGCGTGGTGCCCATCGCCTTGATCAGAAAGATGCGATGGTTACAAGGCTGACACATTGGTCAGAAATTATAAGGCAGATCCTGCAGAAGGCAGTTCTTCGCTTGAGACTTCATCTGATGTGGGGCTTGTTCAGATCCTCTTCACAAGATGGCGAGCATGTGCATAAGTCAAGCTCCTCTAAAGCATTGCAACCGGATACAAAGACTGTGAAGACAAATCTGGAGAAGCTCAGAGGATATCATGAGTTGGCAAAGGCGAGACTTCCACATTTGTTCTTTGTGCTTGGTGACCTTGAAGCGAGTTCTTGGCGTTGATGATGCTGCTCCTAGTACAGCAGTGCTGCTCAAGGGGAACGTTTATTGACATTGTTCCACTGGAACAGGACGCCTTTGACCGTGCATACAACAGAGACGTGGAGGGCGCACAGGCAGATGCCATCAAGCTGTACCGCATGGGGCTCAATATTGTGTACGAGGGACTTTCCCTGCAAGTGCAGTCATCAGGGCTGGGTGCAGGTTACAGCAACGTGGCCAAGTGGCGGGATGACATGAACACCTGGCAACAGCATGTCCTCAGCAGGTTGGTGGCCTGAATAAACATGTCTGTTGCCTATGATTGGTCTAAAAGATGATGGTATGCAGACGCCAATTGATGTTCCTCACCATAGCAATGCTGATGGTATTTCAGGTTGAGGGACCTGGAGTCTGGGGGTGCAAGCACATCAGCGCGCCGTCCACCGCAGCGGATCGTCAGCAGCAAAAGCTCTGTGCCTGCAACTCAAGCCGTGAGAGCAGCACCTGCCCAGCCTGCACAGACAGGAAGCAAGCAGGATGGAAGATCAGGTGAGTCCTGGTAGGGGCAACGTGTGGCAGCTTCATTTCTCTGCAATCATGGTTGACGCAAGGTATTTCTCCATTTGAATTTTCCTGTATTTTCTGTTTCTGGTGTTGAGGGTGATGCTGGTGGCGAGCAGGGGCTGGGCTTGGGGGCAAGGAGGAGGCGAGGCTGCGAGAGGCGATAGAGGGTGAGGTGCTGGACACGCGACCCAGCGTGCGCTGGAAGGACGTCGCCGGCCTGTCAGCCGCTAAGCAGGCACGCCCTGCCCTTCATGTCATTGGCCCTTGATTCATGCATCATGTCAACTCCATTGTACAAAGATACCAGATCAACCCTCCTACTTTTATAGGGCTAGGGTGTGGATGGGTCCAACCGAGTTGTGGTGGCCCCCTGAAGGTGCAGGTACAGCTCTAGCTCTGTGAACAGGGACACTGGCAAGACAGACACAAGATCAGATCCGGCATATTGTGAGAAAGGAGGGATGTGAGGGGAGCACTTTCTGTGCCGCGCAGGCGCTGCAGGAGATGGTGATTCTGCCGGCGCAGCGAGCGGATCTGTTCCAGGGGCTACGGGCGCCGGCGCGGGGGCTGCTGCTGTACGGGCCGCCCGGCAACGGCAAGACGCTGCTGGCCAAGGCGCTGGCGTCCGAGGCGCAGGCCACCTTCTTCAACATCTCCGCCTCCACCCTCACCTCCAAATGGCACGGCGAGGCCGAGAAGCTGGCGCGTTCAACCTCACTCTCACCCTCGACCTCGCTGCTGTCCCCTCTCCAGTGTCTGCTCTTGCATGTATGCACCAATACATGGGCCTCTCGGAGCAGCTGGCAGCAGCGGGCAAAGAAGCTTGTGTCAAGGATGGAACCGATGCAGAGCTGCTTGCTCATACTAGCCAGCTGCCATCCCAGAGGCAGTGGACATCAATGCAGGGCCTCCTGGTGGGGGCGGCATGCACTTGTGTCCTGTCCCTTGGCTTAAAGCATTGCATGCCCAATGATGGGTGGAATCATGGAATAGCATGCAGTGTGAGTTTGGGTCCATTCTCTGCTGCAGGTGCGGATGCTGTTCAGGGTGGCGGCGGAGATGCAGCCTGCCATCATCTTCATAGACGAGATCGACAGCATCCTGTCCGAGCGTTCGGCCGGCGAGCACGAGGCCAGCCGCCGCCTCAAGACCCAGTTCCTCATCGAGTTTGACGGCGTCGCGAACGGCTCCGAGCGCATCGTCGTCATTGGCGCCACCAACAGACCCCAGGAGCTCGACGACGCTGTCAGGTATGCTCCCCATTCCCTGTACCTGCTCTGAAAAATTTGTACATGCGCTCTCGAGTGAGCTGCTCAATTGTCAGATGCCATGTGGAGACCCATCTTGAGGTGTGCCAAGGGGGCCACGTTGATTTTTTGGCTACATATTCTGCATGGACTTTGAGTCAGTCATTGCATTGGTGGGGAGCATGAAAGTGTCGATGCAAGTAAGGAGAGGTTGGTGAGGTGTTGGGGTGGGTACCGCAGGCGGCGGCTGGTGAAGCGCATCTACATTCCCATGCCGGACGCGGACGCTCGGCGGGAGCTGCTGAAGCACCTGCTGCGCGGGCAGCCGGTACGGCTAAGCCGAGCGGACATGGAGCGCGTTGTGACTGCCACATCCAAATACAGCGCCTCCGACCTGGCTGCCCTCTGCAGGGAGGCTGCCATCATCCCCATCAGGTCAGCACCTGCCTCCCTCAATCTTGACCGAGCCTTTTGCTTTGGTCTGACATGACATGGCACTAAGAATTTGCGGCGAGTGTTGTGCATTGCGATGAGAAGACACAGCAATGAGAAATCGCGGCGGGGATTACTTGGTTTGCAGTGTTCGTGGGGGCTGATTGCTGGCTATTTGTGCAGGGAGTTGGGCCAGGCGGTCACCACAGTGTCTGCAGACCAGGTCAGACACATGGAGCTGAGAGATTTTGGGGAGGCGCTGCAGTCCATAAGGCCCTCTGTCAACCAGGAGCAGCTGCACCGCTTTGACCAGTGGACTCAGGAATATGGCACACATTCTTAGGGGGTTGCAGCAATTGCATTGCTACAATCAAGCAACTTGTGAAGGTTTGTACAGAATATTGAACAATTACATTAATATAGTGTGGTGGGATAAGGTGCTGGCAAGGGATTTTTGCCAATGCTTGTGCAGTCCTTTCATTCGGGCATCCTTTTAAAGATCCAAGATAATCATTTTATCAATAGGCGTTCTCAAGTTCCATGTAAAATAGTAGCTGCATTCGTGCTGTGACTCCCCATATGCTAAGGCTTCATGTCCAGCACATCTGCTTGCATTCAAGAATGTGAGCCTTGAGGGTTGGCATGTTTCTCATGGGAGTCCGACACCATTGGCATTGCAGGTCATCCTTCAGATGCTGCTCGGCTGTTGTGCGATCCACTGTCACCTTGCCTTGCGACAGGAGCTGTGCTCGAACATCGCCCAGCTGCATGAAGAATGGTGTCGTGAACGAGTTCCAGTGCTTTTTGTGCTTCAGCCTTGGCGAGTCAAAGTCCTGCACCACACACACTTTTTCAGATGCAGTCTGCAAGCTTCATGAAATATCAACAGATTGCCCAGAATCTCACACTGGTGTGAGGTAATCAGAGGCAGCGTACATCACCTTGCTGATGACATGCAGATGTAGGTGGCTCATGGAGGGTATGGCATGAAAGCCCAGCTGATAGCCTGCCTTGCTCTCATGTTGCGATATCCACTCCTGTGCCACAGCCTGCAAGCAAGACAAGGGAGTTGCAAGCCTACTTTCACTCTGAATTCCCATCTGCATGCAGCCTGCTTTGTGTTCCCCAACAAGTTTATGAGGATACGGACCTCCATGTGGTTCAGGAGCGCCACGTGCTCTGCTCTAAGGCTGGTCATGTCGTGAAGTTCTGCGCACCGAGGCAGCACCAGCGCATGATGGTGCGCCTTGGGGAATGCATCATGTATGAGCACGCAATGCTCGTCTACGCGCATTTCCGGTTTCTCATCCCGATACCTGCACACCACCGGTCCGATTCAGTCACTCCCTGAAGCAGGACACCATGTGAATACAGCCTGACAATGATCTAGAATTACTGCATGAGAAGGAAACAATTGCCGTCCCTTACATCGTGCATTCAACAGCACCTCACCTTTCAGGCTGCATAACAATCTGGTGCAGAATGTCCTGCCACCCCCCAAAGCCAGGCTGTCTCGACGCAGGCGGCCTCGGAGCCGGCTGCTTTGGAGGTGTGCACGCCGATGCTTTTGCAGAGGAGAGCAGCACAGAGAAGGCATTGGCCGGGGCCTGAGAGCCTTTGGCCTGCGGGCCTCCTTGCCTACTGCTCCCCGCCTGTTTGCTGTCATCCCTGGTCGTGCCTTTCAGATCCACAGAGGGTGCAGGCAGTGGTAATTGGGCTGCTGCCCTGCCAGTACCTGCCTGCTCTCCAGGCCTGGGAACAGCAGCGGCTGACTGCCGTGTCTCTGCACCGAATCCTCCTGGTCTGGGTGCTGCTGTGGCAGTCTTCCCTGCCTTGCTCGCAGGCTTGGCCCACAGATCGTGCAGGGTGTGCTTGCGCGGCAACCCCTTGTTGAAGGCGTCGATCGGCCGCTCAGAGGACCTCCCATATGCGCCCCACGCATTCAGCGCCCGCTTGACATCACCCTCCGTCCTGCACACCTGTGCACACCACGCAAAGATCTATGCAGTGGTCATATCTTTGGACGCCGGCAGTAATGTATTCATGACACGCAAGAAAGGATCAAGCAGCAATATGTTCCCAAGAAGGCGTCACAGCAGATCAAAGACAGCTGTAAGCCTAGCATATTGCAAGGGTATGTGCGCACCATGACAGATGACAGCCCCTCTGTGGCGGCGTTGGGCAGTCCGGCGGAGGTCATCTGGGAAGCCATCCTGTAGACGACGCTCTTGGCAGAAGCCCCCTGCAGGCCGCCCTCATGATCCACGCGCTGGGCTGCCCTCGCTGCACACAGGGCCGCTGGCAGCTGCAGCACCACTGCATGCGCCTGCACCACCACAACACCAGCTTCATTTTGGCTCTCCCTCCACCCGTGCTGGAAGACAGGTCATACAAATACCTCATGGATGCATGGCAATGACAGATGTCTGGATGATGCAGGTTCATCAAGAAATGCATGTTTGTATTGAGGATCTTACATGGCAGCCGGCGTCCTGAGCCAGCGCGACAAAATCTTTCCGCTGGGCAGCATCAAAGTTGCAGCGGTCTATAACGCAGCTGCTGCCTTTGTCCAGAGCCTTGCGAGCAGCGGCTGCGCATTGCTGCCGGGTCCCCTTTTTGCTCCCACCACCTATCGTGTCCTGCAAGAAGCACTGACGGTATCACGATTGCAGAACTTCTTCCAAGCAGATAGTACTTTCCCAAAAGGCCATGGAAAAGAATGGTTGAATTGCAGTAAAGAGCATGACAAACTGCAATGTGCATTGTCAGTGCAAGTGACGGTTGAAAGAAACTGCGCAGACCTGGTTGATGCGCTGCCAGTGTCCCGGTGCTCTCTGCTTCAGCTCCTCTGCAAATGTGCTCTTGCCAGAGCCAGGTGGGCCTACCAGGATTAACACTACTGCCTGTGGAGCTCCACTGGGGTGTGCATGAGAACTACCGGCGTCAGGCTGTACTGAAGAACTAGGCCCCAAAGATCTACAGTACAAGCCATGTCAAGGCACGAAAACTCTGTACATGCTAGAAGCCAGGCAGTGAATGGTACTAAGCATCATCAGACCTTGCTTTTCTGTCCTGCGCTTCCATTCTATGCTGCTCAGCTTCCCTATTCAAGACAACTTTTGCAAATTCCAATGGATCTGATGCAAGAAGGATGACTCTGTCGCCGTCAGTCACATCTGCGCTTTGTCCTGCACCTCAATAGAATTGGTGTGATGGGGAATGTAGAAAGAGCAGGTCACTGCAACTCACAGACTAGTACCATCCAATGGAGTCAAAGACAGTGGGGCGAGGGAAGGTACCAGGGAGGACAGTGAGCATCTGACCATCGGTTTTCCTTACAAATGTGCTGTTGCTGGTACTTGTAGTAGTGAGCCTAAGATTCTCGGCGCCGATCAGATTCACCTCACACTGGTGCCTCAGTTGAACACCAAGCAGTGGACTTAAGCCCAATTCTCGAACAAAACTTTAATATCGTCATGCCGTGCATCAGTACAAATTTCTGAAGCTGAAAGGGCAGTACCTGCTGATTCGAGCAGACAGTGAGGAGTGGTGCTGTCTTCCAAGGTGCAGGGGAACACCAGCCTTGACAAGCAGCTTTGTTCCGTCGCACAGATTGATCTGTGCTGAACCCTCTTGAGGCAGATTTAGATCTTCGTTCATAACATTGTGGCCGTATCTGGCCCTCACATGAGCATTTTGGGTCGACTTAACAAAGTAGCAAGTCAATGGGTCTCCATCAGTAGAAATATTGCACACGCTCCGCCATCCTCTCTCATGCAATGCAGACAGAGAATCACGCACACAACTCTGATGCCTGAAAAGATCTGGCATTTAAAGCTCAACTTCAGCGATGTCGATCGATAGAGATGAGTCACTGTTGCTGGGGGTTTTGAGAGAAGGACCCAAGATGCGCACAGCAAGCACAGTGAATGTTGAATTGCACCGATCCCTTTTGATCAGAAGCGAATAACTTGTGCTACTGCGCCCCTTTGATCGACACGTCCTTGTGTCGACTCTGTTTTCACGCATCTCAATCGGCACAGGCGGGAACACAAGTGCCCGATTTTCAGTGTTGTACGGTCGATCAAGCTATGGAAGAGCACACAGACACTTTCAACGGTCCTGTGACGCCTTTTAAGGCGGCGCGCAATGTCCAGGTGAGAAGATTGTGATGGGTAAGTATACAAGATATCAAGATCACCTTGCAATTTTGGGTCCTTGAACGATTCCAACATTCATTTTATTTTTTGCAGGGCAAAGACTCTTCTGCGCCTCTCAAACCGTCAACCAATCCCCAGGCAGAGCCTGTGCTCTTTGCCTCTCCTATATTCACCAGCAAGACTGCGTGCAGCGCACAGAAAGAACCTGGCTGTGCTATTGATGCCCCAGGAGCGCAGGTTGAAGTTGCTGAGGATGCTGCATCGTTGTCACAGATCCAGTGAGTCTACTGCATCCTCTGTAAATAGTCCTGCAGTGACTTGTCTTAAAGACCAGTCTATGCATGAATCAAACTTCAGTGCAGGACTTTCATGGGCTTCCTTATCAATAACGTGCTGTCCTGTGACAGGTTTGCCACGCCATCCCCATTCCCAGTGCGAACGAAGCGAGCCAGATCAACAGCCTCTACAGCATCGGGCGCACAGTTGGCCAGCTCTTACCAGCAACAGGACCAGCATGGGGCCAGCGCCAGCGAGGCACAAAGGCCTGAGGGATTCAGCCCAATCGCCTGCTTCCCAAGCCTTGAGCCAGAGCGTGCGCTGAACAACCAAGACACAGCTGCCCCAAGAGCTCAGCGGGACCTCTTTGCCAATGGAGCGTGCAGCCGGGCAGTGCAGTCTCCCCTTCCCACTGCATCACCAGCACCCGCAGCTTTGACTTGCAAGCCGAAAAGAGTCGCGACATTTGGGGAGCTAGTTGCTGAAGGCATCAGGAGGCAGCAACTCCCAGAGCAGCTTCCCGCTCTTGCAGCAGTTTCCAGTGGTACGCTTCAGAGTTGCAATCACACACACTGTATCTGAAGTGCGCAGCACGCTTTCCCCTTGTCTTACTGCCATGCAGAGCATCAGCTACCAGTGGATGTGCAAGCCATGTCCCTCCTGCAATGCAGATGATGAGGGGAGCGAAGAAGAACCTGAGGAAATTCAGGAGGAAGCACCCACCAGATTGATGTTGTCTGCAAAGGATGAGCAATGGTTGAAGAAGATGGTCGCGCACTACACCAGCAAGACATCCTGAACGTTGCAACAGTTGGTCATTGTAGACAGACAAGGCATGCAATGAATTGAAAGCAATAGATGATCCATTGTGTTGCTCGTGCCTGTTGTTTTACATCACTGCGGATTTTTTGTTGCCTGTGCACCGTCTTGTTGACGTCACCATACCTTGGTAACTTTTGGGGAAAGAGATATCGGTGAAAAGTGAGTTCAGCTTTATATCGGGGTTTAGGCTTTTAGGCTCAACTGGAGATTAAAAGTAAGCATGACGTAAGCTCTTCTTTGATTGGGGAAAAAGGAACCTGTACATGCGTAGTCACTTGTGGCTTTTGTGGAAGCCCGGATTCTTTGAAACCTCTAAATTATGTACAAGACAATCCATGAAATGAACCCCTGACACTGATTGTACAATATCATGATATCAGCGTTGTCCATGGCAATGTGAGCTGTCGACATCATCAAGGGGCCTGGTGAACACAGTTGCAGACTGCAACTTGCAGTCATGTACAAGTAAATGGGTTGTGGCTATATCAATATCTGCAGGAGATGGAGAGCACACTGATGTACAGAAAGTAAGTAACAACACTGCGACGCTTGCCATTCTAGTCATTGCTGTCCGGACAGTAGTTGGATCCACACAGTAGTCTCCTCTGTTGCGCGGCAGTATAGAAGCAGCGCACAGAGATCATCACTTCTCACTGAACAGTAGTCCACCTTTGCCCCACCACTGTGTACGCTTGGCCTGTGCACAATCCAAATCCTGAGGTATTGCAGAGTAGAAATGGGGCACTCGCATGCATGCATGATGCAGGGGCATGTTTGTGACCTACCTGCTCTGCAGTAGTCATGCTCCTTGCAGTGTTCAGCACTGATCGTACACCCGCTGCACCTGTGCATCATTGCCCACCAGTCAGCATTGGCCCAAATTCATCATCCTCTGGTAGTAGCACTGAGCTTCATGTATCCAGTTTTGCAGAGCCATTGAAGACACTCAAGGGTTGCGGCGCACCTCTGTCTGGTGTGCCCTGCATGCCAGAGGGGCTGGCAGCTGTGTCCAGGTAGCTCTGCACCTTGGACAGTACTAGGGGGCTCATGTATCCCCGGCTGGGTGCGCCGGCAGCCCTGCCTCGCCCCTGCTCCAGGCCAGAGCTGCCCACACGTGAAACAGAGCGCTGCTGGGGCAGAGAGTGCACTGTCATTGGCTGGCGCTGCCACATGCGCACCAGGTCAGCCTGCAGGCAGAACAGTGCCATGTTGTGCAAAAGTTCACCAGGTATGCGGTGGAAGGTATAAAGAGATGCTGAGAGAGATGTGTCGCACACATTACTGTGCTTTTTGGATAGGTGTTGCCTCCGGTTGATTGGGCCTTGCTTGGATCAGACGAGTCCAATAAGGGGAAGGATCTTGGCAGCCTTCACATGCAGCTTGTCTGCAGACGCACCTTGCCGCTGGCAGGAATAGCGTGTAATAATAATAACAACAATTGCCCCAGCATGCAGTCATGTAGAACGCACCACTTTGGCGCTTTGGCCCTGGGATGCCATGCTTGGGGCTGTCGACCTTGCTTTGGCCAAGCACTCCAGGGTGGCTGGCTTGTATTCCTCCCTGTCTGCTGCATTGTCAGCCTGTGTTGACAGCGCAGATCCCTCGCGTGGGAGCAGGCTGACATCATTCTCCCTTGCATCTGCTCCCTCTCGGCTGGGTTCTGTCTTGATCTGACTGTCTCGCTGCCCCTGCAAGACACAGAGGTGACCACTCATATGGCCTTAGCTTTGAAGGCTCTGTTAAATGATGTTGAATGAGCCACTTAAAGATGGATCCAATTCCCTTCAAAGACAAGAGTAATACATGCTCGCCTGTGGGTGTGAGTCTTCCTCTGGTTCGGCACCATCCTGCCCCTGGAGTTCCTCTGCAAAGGCGCTCAGGCTGTCATCCACATTGCTCAGCTCTGCTTCTTGGTCCTCCTGGTATCCACATAATCAGAATGATCACCACATGTCCATTTGGAGCATCGCACAACGGATGCTTATCCCAATCATTGCCTGAGGCTCCTTTGTTGAAGGCAGCATGAAGGCAACATGTGGCCACAAAAGTCAGATCACAGGCTGACAGGTGGGAGGGTGCTGACCTCGTGCGGGTGCAGGTGCATGCTGGCGAGCAAGCTCTGCTGCTGGCTCCAGTCCTGCGCCATCGCCTGCAGCCGGCTGTTGCCCACCGCTGCCAGGCTGCGCGCCCACAGGGGCAGCCGCCTCCTGCCTGCCGCCATGGGCCCAGGCGCTGCCGTCACACAGCTGCGCGGGCTCAACGAACCTGCCCCCACACAGCCACGCTCCTGCTAAACTTGATCTCGCAAAATTTGAAGAGTACTGAATGTACTGATGGTGCCGATGAAGACAAGGGGATGGGAGTGTGCCTGCGCTGCTGCCCTTGACAGGTGCGCCGGTGCCGTGCAGGCGAGCCATGCAGCTGCGGGGGGTCCACGCGGCTGAGATCCCGGATCCAGAGCCGCTGGCGTCGGATGCACAGTCCTGTGCTGATCCAGGGAAGGAAGCGGATGGGTCCCCACATGTGGCTTTCTTGGCCCCCATCAGCCCTGCAGCCACGCAGGGAGCTAATCATGTCGTGTGGTTTCCGTCAGCTACCCCGCCTCCATAGAAAGGGAAGCGTGCGGCAAAGCAAGCCGGGGCTCAAATTCGGAGCGCACCTGATCCCTTGAGAGCAAAGCATGTCGCGCTGATCTGTGAGTGGCTTGCAGAATGCACAGACGCCACTTCCAGATCTGTGGCAGATGCGCAGGTTCGCAGTAAGGCAACATCTGACTGCTGCTCCTCTGGGTGAACCTCATCAGAACCAAGTGACCTGTGTATGCCATTGCCATTGAAGGCGTTTCAGCGAATTTGACTTGCTTTTGTCGAACTGAATTGGACAACAATGCCCTCTTAAAATTCACACCTGTTGTGGCTTCCGGTGAACTGAGAAGGATTGGTCGGAGAACATTGCGCATGGCTTCCTGCCTGCGCGAGATATTTCAGAGATTCATAAGTAACGTCTCTTGACGTATTGACGCTGCATCTGCATTACTGTGCCGTGATTCCAGCAAGCTAGCAGAAGCATGTCTGCATCCCAGATATGCAGAAAGTAGGATTTGTGCTGCTCTCACTTGGTCCTTGAAGGCAGCGAGAACAGAAGCTGGTAAGCCTGATTGTCTCAATGCTTGTATGTGCGTTTTCATGGCAGCACCTTGGGCTTGCTGACCCACCCTGCGTGAGGAAGTAATCGTTCAGGCGACTACTCTCAGACAGTGTGAAGTTGTGACTTTGAAAGATGCACAATATTACCTGCTCGAATTGTTTGTGAGATCTCCAAATGGTTGCTTTGATGCTCCTATATGGGGAAATGAAGTTTGTGAGGATTGCTTCATCTTGTCGGTCAGTCAAGTCCTTGCAACTATCTGGTGCCTTTCGAACAAGAGTTTTTGTGCAAGGTAAGTAGGTTGCGCAATGCTGCTATTGTCCTTTTGATTCTGCAGTTGGAGATGGGCCACCTCGATGTGCTTCCAGCTGCTGCAGCTTCAAATTGAACTCTAGGGTTTCTAGATACGAAAATGCCCAATGCCAAAGGGGTTAAAATATTGGAATAGCTAAAAATGGATGATGAGGGATCTGGAATTCTAGTATACTGGAATTCTCCCTGGCTTCTTTATTCCAGTCTCAGCTCAGCTTCCTGTGTCTTCTGAGAAGTATATCAGTGATGTTCCAGCCCCCGGGGCCCCGGCTGGACTCCATCATGGTATGATATATAGATATCTGATATTTATATCCGAGTCGGATATGAGATCCGCAACCCCTGGCCGGAGTCCCCGCGAGAAATTCACTGTGTCATCATGATGTCATGGGCACCGTGTCCTGATCATCATAGGTTGCATGCAAGATTGGCAGGTGTGCACTTGATCGTGGCCCATGCCATGATCCCAGTGGGCTGTTTACAAAGACAAAATTCAACGCGAATACAGCAAACCGTGTCACACAATTCAACCGCGCAGGATGCACTGCAGTGCCTGTGTCCCAAAACAATGGAATGCCATGTCACAGACACTGTCTGTGTCGCTCAGAGCTTGCAAGGCTCATGGGCTTGCAACTTCCTCACAAAAGCATGGTCCCATTGTAGTTGCCAAGCATCTACGATTCTGCTAGAAATTCCAGAAGTGACGTCCTAGAAGAAGCGCCACGGATCTTTGTCAGGTGGCACATATTCCTGCAGGCACAACAAGCTACAGTTGACAGGACATTTGTCAGTGCAATACCACCTGACTTGCAACAGCATCACAAGCTTGGCCATTTCTACTCTCACAATTGCCAGTCTCACAAGGAAGCAGAAAAGTCACCTGTGTAGTGTCGACTAGGCGGAACGACTCTTGTGCTTGGGCGTAGAGAGGTCCCAGTTGCGGCCACTCCTCATCTGGGCATGAGAGCGTGAGCGTGTAGAGGTAAGGTGCGCCATCCATGCCTGGCCTGTAGCTGGTGACAGACCAGCTGTGCCGGTACGTCTCCTTACTCCTGTTGGCCAGGCTTGGCGAGCCCTGCAGCGACACAGTTGCCCATGTAAAAAAGAGTCAAGAAGTCGAGCAGTTGAGGACAGACAAGCTGTGGCAAAAGCTCTCGTTGATACCTGTGAGGTGTGCTCATATGTCCAGTAGGGGTGGCCATCCCTGGTCTCCTGACCCGCCTCCTCAATGGTGTTCAGTGCCACTCTCTGCCCGGTGGTCACCCTTGCAGTGGACCTGCACGCCACAGCAGTATTGCAGAACAATCAAAAGGACGCCTCACAAGGTTTACAACACATGGCTAGATGTTCAGGACAAGGGACCAATTCTACCAGAGTGAAGACAGGCTCACCTGTCTTGCAACACTGCGTTGGCAACCTCCCTGGCCGTCCACTCCTGGAGGGGCGTTGTTGCAAGCTTGCCAGAGGCAGGGCCGACCTGCAACCATCATGGTGCATGGGCATAAGGACTCAGCTCCATGCATGCCAAGTGCTGCTGGCAGTTTTTGCATCTTACATGGTCCAGGGCCTCACCGTCACGCTGATGGTGACTCTGTCTGTGAAGCTGACGAGCTCTGACACAATGCGCTGCCGAGCATCGGCTGACAGCGGTGCAGCAGAGGAGTACCGCTCAGGCTTCCTAGATGGGATGATGGGCAGCTGCCTGCCACCCACTCTGGTGGGGTACTGGAACTCGTATGCTAGGATGTCGTCCCTCAGCGTGCCAAACACCTGCATTGCAGGTAGCGCATTGGTTGTGGATTCATTTCCACTCGCTTAGACAGGCATCTTGGATCCGAATGGTGCTCAGTCTTGGCAGCAAAATTAAGGCAATCTACTGAAGAGGAAAATTATATTGTGGCACCTCTGCACTGGCAGGGCTCGCCAGGGATTCAACTACAGTGGCGGTGCTTTCTTCATCTGCTTGTGCGCTGGCCCACAAAGAGAGCGATGGAAGCAAAGAAATAGTGCTTATTAAAGCTCTCCTTGATAAATGTTGTGTACTGTCCAAATTGCGACTGGGCTGCCTGCTTGCTTGGCAGCATACTACTAATCGTCGTTCGGCATGGAGCGGTCTTTGACAGTAATTGTGGCCCTGACAAGTCAGAATGTGCTTCATTCTTCAAAATTGTTTACTTCTATTCTACAACGTAATTGAAAAGCGGTGGAACAGATGTCCCCTGTAGAATGCGAGTTGAGCAGCCTGATCCAGATGATGAGCACACATTATCTCGCACCCGTCCGGCTGCGTTCCCAGAAAGTGCAAGATCGATCTCGATAACACGGATCTTTGCAAGTGGTTGTACTGACAAGGAGGTCAGAAAAATACAGCTTTCAATATTCTGTATCAGAATGGCTTGAAATCACTCAAATGTGAAGAATTGGGAGCGCGCCGTACCGTTCCACTAGATTGCGTGAGAGTGGGGGCAGATCTTATCGCGCGGTCGTACAAAATTCAGAAAGGAAGCAGCTACTTCGCGGCCCTGAAGAGCAGTTTCAATGTCTTCATAACCCGATCGACAACGTCTGTGCAGGATCACGTTGCTGATACATCCTGCGATTCACTCACCTTGGTCGGCATTGCGAGCGCTTCTGTGGCGATCAGGCCCAGATAGACTTGATCCTGCATGGAAGGCCCAGTCTTGATAGCAAGCACTGGTTTTGGAAGCAAGGTGTGCCTTCGAGCCTATCCTTCGACCCGCTCGTGCCATAAGCTGTCTGGAGCGCTGAACTGTTCCTGCTCATGGGGGGGTGTTGATGCAGCGATTGTGCGATAACCCGTCCTGCATTTGCTCAAAAGCCTCCATATGGAATTCCACCACACCCTCCCTCCCCCCCCAAAGCCCTGCTGCAGCCTGGCAGCCCCCCTGGCGCCTCCATGACTCATCAGTGAGTGAGAGCTGCTTCTGTGCAGGACCCTGCATGCAACCGTCACATACACCGATCCGGCAGCTGGGCGGGGTCCCCGGGATCCCCCCATGATCGGGCCGCGGTCGGCTGGGGCGGCCAGTGCATCAGCAACGCCGCATCCCCTAGCTCCCCACCCGGCTTCCCTGGCGGCCGCGGGCGCAACTCCAGGCATGCTCCGCTGCCCCCTCGGCCACATTTTCCGATATTTTTTATCTCAAGCAACCTTGGAGTGCTGACGAAACCCGTTATCAACACCAAGATCAGAGCGCATCCAGGCGGCTGTGAGGCATGAGAAGGGTGGCTGACATTAGCAACATTGCGATCGGACAGGGGCGGGCCCGGGGGTGGCGGCCGAGGGCACAAGGGCGCGGGGGGCGGCGTGTCGGTGGAGGAGCTGGTGTGGCGCATCCGGCGGCTGCCGGCGCGCGAGCCAATCGGCGCGACGGCCGCGGCGTGCCTGCCGGGGCTGGACTCGCGCGCGTGCGCTGCGCTGCTGAAGGAGCTGGCGCGCACGGGGCTGGCGCACCGCGCGCAGGAATTCTTCGACCACGTACTCGCCCTGGGCGACTCCTCTGAGGCCGCCCGCCTGGCCGACGTTTACACCTACACCGCCGCCATTTCCATCTGCGTCAGCGCCCAGCAGGTGCTGCCCCCTTGTCGGCTCTTGGCGCCCTTAACGACATCCTTGTCTCTGCTATCCCCTTTTCAGCCGCTTGTATGGAATCACGTGGTCCTTGTTGATAAATTGCAGAGGAACTGTAGTCGCTGCAGCATGCAGCAGTATGCTTTGCTCTTCTCAAGGAGAAGAAGAAGATGAAGAATCAAGGACAGGCAAGGCAGGGTGAGGCTCAAGTGATATTGCTGCGCAGTTGGAGCGGGCATTGGAGCTGTCGGCGGACATGCAGCGGCGCGGGGTGCAGCGCAACGTGCACACGCACTCGGCGCTCATGAACGTGTGCATCAAGTGCGGCCAGCTCAAGCTGGCGCTGGACGTGTGGGAGGACATGCAGCGCGACGGCATCGTCCCCAATGTGGTCAGTCTGCGCTCCCAATGCTTGACCGCCGCATGCTTGTCTTTTTGAGACACGTCACCTCCTTGAGTCTGCAAAGCACTGAGCATGACAACCAGCATGCTGAATGCTATGGGGGATATGTGCAGGTGACCTACAACACGCTCATCGATGTATACGGGAAGCTGGGGCAGTGGGAGCAGGCCCTGCAGGTCCTTCGCCGCATGAAGTTCCAGGTGGGCCCATGCACCTTCATTCTCCAGACTTTATTCAGAATGTCCTTACTTACATGTAGTGCCTGACCCTGAGTACTGGCCTTGCCAAAGGAGATGAGCTTCATGTTTTGGGCGCTGGGGCATATGGCAACCATTGACTCAGAATTTCAATGGGCTGCCTTGGAAATCTTCCTGGCGTTCCCTGTATGCATTCAGTTTGGACCGATCCCTGGCTGGCGCGCAGGGCATAGAGCCGGTGACACGGACGTATAACACGCTGATGATAGCGTGCAACACGAGCGGGCAGTGGCAGACGGCGCTGCAGCTGTACGAGGAGATGCGCGCGGCCGGCCACGCGCTCAACACCACCTCCTACAACGCCCTCATCTCCGCGCATTCCAAGGCCGGCGACCTCCCCCAGGTCCTTGACACCTACCGCCAGATGGTGCAGCAGGTCTCACCCGTTCCCTCCCCTGCATGCCACCTGCTTGCTAGACTGCAGGCAACTGTTTGTCTTGCCCTTGAGACATGAGCAGTAGGAATGAGTATCTTGATACCTGAGAACCAATTTGTCGAGTGCTTGATGGTTGAAAGATTGAAGTATGACAGGGCATGGCTTGCTATTTCAGTGAGCCTCTGGATTGCCTGTTGAGACACTCTCTTTCAGACTCTAGGTGCATTAGTGGCATTGGTAGGACAGCTGCAGGAGAAGGCGGTGGCTGACTGGGTCGCATGGTGTTGGTGTGCTCAGGGCTGCGAGCGGAGCGTGATAACGTACAGCAGCCTGATCAGCGCATGCGAGAAGAGCGGGGAGTGGCAACTGGCGCTGCGCTTCTTCGACGAGTGCCTCAAGGACAATTGCCGCCCCAACGTCATCACCTTCAACTCCCTCATCACCGCATGCGCCCAAGGTAGGGCCTCGTCACTTCAGCCCGCCACTCTACAGCAGTTTGCAGTAAACTGCTACCCCAGTAACTGGCAAAGTCTTCAGTAACCTTTTGCACGGCCAGCTGTGGCACTCACAAACCATTGCATGGGCTGTAAAGGGGCAGGACAAGGGTGATCCTGCATGTGGCTGAATGTGTATGTGTGTGTATGTAGGTGCGCAGTGGGAGAAGGCGCGGGAGCTGTTTGAGCTGATGCAGCAGCAGGGCTGCACGCCCGACGTGGTCACCTACACTGCGCTCATCTCCGCCTACGAGCGCGGCGGCAAATGGCAGCTCGCCCTGCAGGTCACACCCTTTTCTCACCCCCTCATCACCCCCTCAATCCCATTTGCTGCTTTCACTGCAAAACTGGCTGCCAAGCATGCTACTCACCTTTATGCAGCAGCTGCAAGCACTGCCTCAGGCTGACAGAATTATGTTGTGGGGTTGCGCAGGCGTTCCAGGCGATGCAGGCGAAGGGGTGCAAGCCGGACAGCATAGTCTACAACGCCATCATAGACGCACTCTGGGACACTGGCTGTGCCTGGCCGCAGCGGCAGGCGGCCGTGCTGCACCGGCGCGCGTCGGCTGGCGGCCTGCTGCGCCGCGCTGCGCACGCTGCGCCGGGCTACCTCGAGCTCTGTCTCCACACCCTTACCGCCGGCGTCGCCGCGCTCAGCCTCTACACCTGGCTCTCCGACCTGCGGTGTGCTGGCCTGTTTTCCGTGTTCCCTGTCCTTTGCAGTACTATATTTCCTACATTTGTGCAGGCCACTGGGACCTTCCTTCAATAGTCTCTTGCTTGCTTCTGCCAGCAGTAATCTGCTGTATATTTGTTTGCCTCTCCCCTCTTGACATGAGCTGGACGTGGGGCCACCTTTTATCAATTTCTGTTATATAAATGGCCGCAATCTGGCAAAAGCGGGATTGATGAGGGAGGGTTCTTACTGTAATAACAGGCAGAAGGTGGCGACCGAGGGTGCGGACGCGCTGCCGACACGCATTGCCATTGTGACGGGCAAGGGCCGCGGCAAGGACGACGACGGTGCCTCCGCCGCCCGCGAAGCCGTTGCCGCTATCCTTGCCGCCGGCTCCTCCCCCTTCCAGGCACGCCGCTGTCTCCCCCCGCACCAGACCTCTTTGTGTCGATTTTGGAGAGCTCACCTTGCTGCCTGGTTCCTGCAGTGCCTGGCACGTTTGCGTCCCTTACCTGATCTGACTCACTGCCTGGTTGTGGGTCCTTGCTGGTAATTTTGAGCTTCGTCAGACTGTTTTTGCTCCCTTCCAATATGTCGCAAGCACTGCATGTACATCGCGAGGCAGAACTCCCTACTGGGTGCTCGCACTGCCTTGTATGCATTCCATCTTTCTTCTCTAATGGCCCGCAAATGTGGCTGCAGACGCCCGGCGTGTATTCCCTATGGCCTTTGGCTTTGGGTTTGCCGACCTGTAATAATACAATAGTGGCAAACAGCGCTAGGGCGTGCTGCATGGTACTTACTGTGGGTGCTGTTTCCTGCAGGGGTCTGGGGAGGGCACTGGCCGGCTGGAGGCGACCGGGAAAGAGGTGGCCGATTGGCTGGCTGCCGGTTGCGGCGGCCTGGAGCCCTGGCGCTGGGCGGCCGGCGCAGCCCCAGAGGACTGCCGCCCCGAGGACGTCGCCGCTGAGGCCAACGCCGACGAGGCCGCTGCTGCGCGCGTTGCCTCCGCCTATGCAGCAGTCGCTGACTTTGAGGCCACGCACCACCTCAACCTCCAGGTACATTATTTTTGTGCCTTATCCTCAGAATGAGCGTGAGTCAATTTGCGTTAGTCTAATCTTCCACCACATCTTCCAATGCAGACACCCATTCTGAGGCATGGGACAAGAACATGTACCGTGACGTTGCGTGCAGAAATTTGTCGTCTGAACCTGATCATGACCATGCTTGTGTACAGGCGATGGGCGCCGGCTACCTGCAGGAGCGCCCAGAAGTGGCAGGCAGCCTGCTCGCCACGGCACAGGCCCTGAACATCTCGGTGAGTTGCTGCTCTTGCATGCCATATATCACCCATACTTGACGGCAAGCTTGTCCTATGGTCTGCATCATCATCCTCTCGTGTAATCACGTTATCTGTGAACATGTGCTGACTGTGTGATGGCTGCTGGGCGTAGGAGGAGGCAGCGCATGATGCGGTGCTGTTGTTGGACCGGGCGATGAGCGTGGGGGGTGGGGGCATGGAGGGCTGCCTGCCCCTGGCTGCGGCGGCGTGCCTGCAGCTGGCGCTGTGCCAGGACATCAACCACAGCAAGGACGCCCTGCCCGCCCTCTCCAGCATCGCCACCCACACAGGTCCGCCCTCCACCTTATGGCAGAAGAGGACAGACCCTTCTTGTCTTTCACTGGCCAAGACACTACCTGCTTCTCTTCGTCAAACTGGGTTTGGTACACCGTGTGCTTCAGAGCTACACCAACCACCCAACTTAGCAGTGAGTAACAAGGCCTTTCTAATAAAGTCTTGCCGGCAAAAGACTTGTTGCCACATCAGACTGGGCTCCTTAACAGGTGTATGCAGTGCATCAGCATCCAGCAAAATGAGTCTCTCGCTGCAGTGTTTTGGTGTGCCAAGCGTGCTGATTTCTGAGATGTGCATCTGAAGGGTTTGTGGGTTTGCGCAGGGTTCACCCTGGGGGCGCTGGGGTCAATGAAGGAGACAATCCTTGCCGCGCTGCGGCAGGACACGGCTGCCATCAGCGCGCTACGATGCCTGCGCCTCTACCTCGAGCGCCTGGAGCCCGGCCAGGACGGCCCCCGCATCACCCAGGCACCTCCCGTTCAACCCCTTTGCCCTTTTTAGTACTGCATTCTTTCCCTGCTACCTTCTGCCGCCTGGGTCCCTGTGTGTCTTGAAGAGAATTCGCACCCCGAGCTTGTAGGGAGAAGGTTGTCTGCCTTCGTCATTACCCATGTGGCCACACAGGTCCCCCTGGCTGTCCCCGGCCAACGAGAGTGCCAATTTGCATAATGTTTTATTTGTTTAAAAAATACTGACCTCACGAAGCCTGGGGCGTGGTTAGCGTGTATATGAAGATTGTACCTTTGAACTTGGAGAATTGAAGACGCTAGTGTGTGTGTGAGCAGGCGCTGAAGGCGCTGGCGCGGGCGGCGCTGGTTCAATCGGAGCTGCTCAACTACCGGCCGTCGGTGGTGGCGGCCGCGGTGCTGCACGCCGACCGCCTGGCGCGCGCAGAGCTGCCCCTGTGGCCCTCCTGCCTCGCCCACCTCTCCGGCTACTCCGCCACCGCCACCTCTGAGCTGGCTGCGGCCATCGCCGCCGTGCAGTGGTGAGTGTCAAAAAGCCTTGGGGACATGGGTCAGGAGTAGAACATCCCGACAGAAAGGGACAGTATACGTCAGGATTCCTGCGATGTTCATAACCTTCAATGTCATTGAGGACATGATGCTTCCCATAAAGACACGGGAAACCTGCACAAACTCTTGGCAGAGTGCAGCAGTGTGACATAAGCTCCAATAAAATGCCACACTATTCCCTTCTGGGTCGGCCAGGCATTTTTGGGTGGTTTTCAACAGATGCTCGCTTTCTGCAATGCGTGCTCTCAATGCCAGGGCGTGGCACCCCGTGTGGCAGTCTTTACAGAAGGGCTTGCGTGTTGAAGGGAGAGGGATGTTTGCGTGCAGGTTGAGGGAGGAGCAGAAGAACGGGCGGCGCAGCGAGGAACGAGCGGCGGGCGGCTGGACGGCGGACGACGCGTCGTCCAAGGGCTCGCTGGAGGCGGCTGCCGCGCAGCTGCAGTCGTGGCCATGCACGCCGCGCATCTCCGACGCCACCCCTGGCGGATCCCTCTCCTCTGCCTCCTCCTTCGGCCTCTTCCGCTCCCTCAGCGCAGCCCCCAACGGTGCCCTCCCTCAAAATTCTTGCCCCACCCGCCGTCGGTGTTGCTGGCACAACGGCCGCAAAGCCAACTTTTCCTGAACAGTTGCACACTCTTTGCGGTACACCAGAGCACCTTTCTGGGCGCTCGCAGCAGCCTCGTCTGCATTTTTAAATTCTACACTTGGCAGCAGCTTTACCGTTGAATCCAGACAGATTGCAACGGGGTAAAATACAGCACGTACCGGATTGCAATCAATTGTTCGTGGAAGGAACAGCACATGGATATGCACAGCAGCAAGTGCTGAGGGATTGTGCCTGTTGTGATCGCGCAGGCGGCGCGAGCAGCAGCTCGCCGTGCGGCCCGCTGGACTCGCCGGGGGGCAGCGCGGGCGCCTTCCGCCGCGTACACTCCTCATGCAACACCCTTCCGCAGGCCGCGCACTCGCCCAACGGCGGCGGCCGCGCGGGCTCCCGGGGCGTTGCCTCCATGGACCTGCTGACCTACCCAAACTCGCCCGCCGCCCTGCAGCAGGCGCACCGCCGATGGTCCTTCTCCGCGCACCCCAACAACCACAGCGCCAACGCCCCCGCGCCGCCCCCGCCAATGGGCAGCGAGGAGTTTGCGCGGTCGGTGTACAGCCAGGCGCTCGCCTCCATCCACCGCCAGCAGTCCTTCGCCCTCAACCAGCTGCACCAGGTGCTTCATAATGTTGGCTTTAGTTCAACAGCCATTCTGACTCATCACTTTCTCTCGTGGTGTCCAACATCAGGCTCATGGCCACGCGTGTTTGAAAGGGAAGATAGACAGATGTGATTATTTCAGATCAAATGACGACCCCTGGGTAGCCTGGCACTCTATGTGGATCACCCATCAGACTATAAAGAAACTAAGAAAGTACCGACCTATCAGATGTCATGGCATGCTGGCTCAGTTTCCAGTCTCCTGCCGGGAGGCAGGTGCTTCATGGACAGGCGTTTCCTTATGTATTACTCAGCAATTGACAGGGCGGTACTGTGCGCGCAGGCCAGTCTGAGCCGGCCGGAGTCGGCGCTGGGGCTGCAGGATCTCTTCTCTCCAACGGCGGCGCAGCAGGCGCAAAACCTGTCGATGTTCAGCGCGCCACCGCACCCGCCGCCAATTGCCGCCGGCTTTGACCTGGAGAGCCCGCGCGGCAGCTTCGGTCCGGCGCACCAAACGGACCCCCTGGCGTCCCCCCACTTCCACTACGGCAATGGCTCCTCCAACCTCCAGGTGCAGCAACGTCCGCCCAACTCAAACGCACTCTATTTTATTTCTTTTTTTTCTTTTCCCTGTCATGTTCTCCATGTTTGTCGCTGCAGCCTATCCTAACCTGCCCCTGCAGTCAGCCACTCTGCTGCCAAGTGTGAGCCAACCATAGCCAAGTGGCAACATCAGCGTTGTTTGGATGTCATGGCGCAGATGCAACTTCTCGGCAAGCGGCACCTCAAAGAACCTGTGGGTTTGCTGAGTCATTCTCTGTATGGTTTGCAGGGGTTCAACTCGGTGCCGCAGTCGCCGTCAGCGGCGGAAGCCGAGCTGGCGGTGTGGCAGCTGGCCTCGCGCATGGGCAGCCTCAACATGCAACAGGCGGTGCAGCCGCAGCCGCCGCAGCAGTCGCCCTTCGCCACCTCCGAGCGGGACCCCTGGGGCCGCGCGGCCGATGACCACAATAGCCATCTGGCGGCCGCCTCGCTCTTCGCCGGGGCCGGCAACGGCAGCGTTGGTGCTGATGCGTTTGCGCTGCACCACTGCGAGAGCGCTCCTGCCGGGCTGTTCCAGGATGAGCTGCGCCAGCTGCGCAAGCTCGGCCTCACAGAAACACTCGGCATGGTGCGCACGCGCGTATCCCCCTTTTAAAATAACTGCCAAGCCCATCAGACTGCACCTGGGCGCCTGCATCGGCACTGATATGATGTGATGTGTAAATCGTCTTCACATTTTCCTCGTCTCCTCTACATGTAGTCACCTCGCTGGGTTGTATATTTATACTCTGCAGCACTGATGATTCGTACACGTGCATCAGCGTCTGCTCGCCGGCATGGGCAGTGAGTCGACGGCTGAGTGTGACATATGTGTCAGCAACTCTTGCGTCTGAATGGCGTGAGTGCGTGATGGTTGTGTGTCTGACAACTGGGCTGTGCTGGTGCAGGGGGAGCAGGGGCAAGGGCAGGATGGAAAGGGGCAGACAGTGCACAGCCAAGATCCTGCCTCCAGGTTCCTGCAGGCCCTGTACGAGTCCCAGGGCAACCAGTTTTCCTAGGATGGATGGCCCCACAAGATGACAATCAGGGGGTCCGAAGCTAGGGACCAGAAACAAGGGACAAACACCCGCATATTGGACGGCCGCTGAAGTGGTGTTCAAGATAAAGGGCTATAGGCAATCAGGGCACAGCTGATCAGGGGAGCTTTGCTAGCTGCATCTCGCCGGCAAAGATCTGCTGATCAGCTTGAAGCTGCTCTATGGGCCAGTGAACGCACGACATGCTTCTTAAGTCCATATTCTTTACTCTACATTCTGCCACAGCTCCTCGTGGCTTACAGACCCAGCTATCAATTTTGACCCAGGTGCCAACAGTTTGCATATTGCGGTGTGCGGATGTGATTTTGATGCAAAGGTTACATACCTCTGTATCTGCTGTCAGTGTGCGCTTTACAGATTTCGCGAGCTCCCCAAGGACGTGGTATTAATTCTGGCAGAATGAAAATGCAATCAGACAGGATCATGGGTGTGCAAGGTTGAGTAAAAGAAGGATTTTGCTCGAGCTCCTCTGGGAAGGACCGATTTTGGTGAGACAAGATTGAGTTAATGCAAGGCAAGGCAGGATGAGACACTCTTGAGCGACAGGCGCCTTGAATGTTCTGGATATTTGTTCCGAGTGCCTGTGCTGAAATGCATGATTTCAGGACTAGTCAGCACTGGTAGGTGAGCACATGTATGTCCTTCACACGGGGCTGCATCCGTGTGCGGTGAGCGAGTGATCATGATTTCTGTTTAAGTGAGATAGGTGAGAGGGCTCTTAAGATTTTTGGTCGTCGTCTTGAATACCTGTCATTGAGAAGAAAATTGAAATACAAGACCACGGGGCTGCCTCCTTCAGATAAAGGGCAACAAAGCCCAGTACAGCTTATTTGTACGAAAGAGTTTGAGCATTGTGGCTTGCTGTGGGTACTGTGGATGTATGCCTGCCAGCATGTGAGCAATGTATGCACTGTATTAAGTCTGGGCATTGACAATCACTTGTGTTACCAGGGCCGTGAGAGTGGTGCTGTCTGCCATTTTGTCAATGCAGTGATTGTGTCCTCAAGCCCGTGTGATACAGCAGTATTGATATTGCATTAGGCGGCTGACATCAAGTATCATGACGACAGATCCTCGTTGACTGCCAATGGTGCCAGGAGCAGGGTTGTGAGTTTTCCAGGTTTTTTTTCCACGATATCTTTCTTGATGCTGCAGATTTGAGGGCCTCTAGAGGGCCTTTTACAAACTCAGGTGTGTGAGATGTGGCTGTCAGCGTCTTTAGGATGTCCTGGTCAATATTGAGTGTATATGACAGCCTCCTGACCGATCCGATCATTGTAATCAGAAGATGTCTTGTTTGAAAATTTGCGAGCATGCAGAGAAAAGATATCTTCAAGCCTCTCAGCACTCTGTGAATTTGAGCCAGAGCTTCAGTACCCGCTGCTCAGCCGCAGCCTGTGCAGCAGACTGTTGATTTCCTGCTTTGGCACTCGGCTCTGCCCGCAGGATCCATTTCTCAGGCCCATGAAAGCAGCCGCGCCACCGCCAGCCTGTCCCTCCAGCAGCAGAGTTTCCTGCGCCAGCACTTGCATGCATCAAACATGCTTGGCCTGCCTGGTAGAGGCCTGTGGATGTCACCTTGGTCCTCACAAGGCACCACATGCAAAATAGAGGTTGAAGGCTGGAATCTGCACATATGAGAGACAGCGCGAGCGCCAATCTAGAGACAAGAGATACGGACGTCAAGGCAGTATGAACCCCAGAGGAGAAGAGGAAGGGCTGCCTCGTAAGTTCAACACCATGCAGCACAAATACAATGGTCCCCAGCCCAACTTGGATGGGTCCTACCCCTGCGATGAGCAGCAGCAGCGGAGGCCGGGAATCGATGCGGATCTGCACGGCCGATCGCGTGAGCCCCGTTACGGGCAGCCACGAGAGGGACACGTCCAGCAGCCGCGCGGCCTGGCGCTCCAGCGATGCGCACACCCTTGCATGGAACGCCACAAATCGGATCCAGCCGCACGCCTCTGCCAGCACGCCGCCTCCCCTCTCTGTCCAGCACACACCATGGTAACACCTCCTGGAGGACCAAACCCGTGTCTGTGGCACTAGGTGGTAAAAGTGATAAAGTTCCTCTTAGCTGCCACAGAGCCCATCATCAGCAATGGATTACAGCATGAAGGGGCCTGCAGCGAAGACCTGCCTGCAGGTGATGTAATGTGCAAGTTGCCGCATGGCTGATCTTGCTCCTGGCTCAGGTGTCTCAGGTGGCTCAGGTGTCTTAGCTGTCATGCCATTTCCGATTGGACTTTGAATACCCCGGGAAACGTCTTACTGCCTTAGCCAAATTTGCTCACATGCCTGCATTGGTTTCTTTCAATGCATGCCTGAATCATCAGGGGTGGGCTGTAACGCGGTGTACTTTAAGTATAAAGTAAGTAACTCCTCACCGTCGACAGCTTTGAGGAAGAGGCTGAGCAGCAGGGGCCCCAGCGCGGCGGCGGGCGGCCGGGCCGGCCCGGTGGCACGCTTCACCAGCTCGGCTGCAAGCACGTGGCCGCTGCCGCCCCCGTCCACCTCCGCGGCCTCCGCTTCCAGCAGCTGCTGCACGGCGCCCCACAGCACCTGCCGCTGCCGGCTCTGCAGCAGGCGGTACGCTGCATCCACCCCACCCCTCCCACTCGGCCCTGCGATAGGGCCCCTCTTTGTGTCAGATCAGGAACAAAGTCCCCACAAGATGCATCTTCTGCAAAAAGCGGCAAGGTGCATATGAAGACAAGCTGCACACGATGGTGCAAAAGTCCTTGGACAAATGGACATGGTAGATCAAACAAGACCCAATCTTGTCTGGCAATTTACTATGCACCGCATTGAGCAAGGTAGTGGATAGCGAAATGCCGCCCAGAGTGCACGGAGCATTATCTTTGTGAGCTTTACCACAATACAGGCATGGCGTACCGGGTTCATTGGCAGTGCTGCCTGGCTCCTGCATCTCTGCAAAACCATTGCTGCTCATCCCGTCTACACGCTCTTCATGACTTATGCTGCCGCCCTGACACAGTAAAATGACCAGTTAGAAGTACTCTACAATGCACCGGAAACCAGGCTTTTTCTGAAATAGCAAAATGAAGCAGTAGGTCATGCAGGCAGTAGAACCCAGCACAGGCCGAAGCCCCAGCTTCTGGAAAGCCGACTTCTACACTCCCTCACAGCCGCCGTCCAAGGCTCTCACCTCAAGCCCAGCAAGCTCAGGGATGCAGACTTCGCCATTGGGGAGCCGGTCTAGCAGCAGGGGCTCCACTGCAGGCTCGCGCTTCCCTCGGGGCGCGAATGGCAGGCTGACATCCACAGTCAGCGGCGCCGCTGCCCCAGAAGGGCTGGCCTTCAGCTTCCACGAGCGCTGCAGCTGCGCCGCCTGGCTGTAGTAGGTGTCATCCCGGTCAAGGCTGGCCGCCAGCAGCCCTGCCCCCCTGCTCAGCCGCTGCGCTGCATCCTGGGCACCACAAACTGATTGTCATGCGCACTCTCTATTGCTGCCCATACCTTTACCCAGTACGGGATGAGTGTGATTAGGGCGGTAATGTGCTGCATGCATGCCATCACTGGTGACGTGAGCGCAGGTGGGCTGTGGGTGAGGGTGTTGTTGGTGAGCCAACCTGGAGCTGCAGGCGTTTGGCCTGAATTTGCAGGGCGCGCTGGCTGGTGAGCCCATGCAGGGTGTTCTTAGGCGGCGGGACATTCGCCACGTTCAGGTGCTGCCCTGCCTCCACAGCGCTGACCAGGTCCAATATGACATCCACCTCCCCCTGGAAGCATGCACCTGGTATTACATGCAATTGTCTGAAGGCAACACATCGGAGGATGGGCATGGCCAGAATACAGCACGGCACTCCACCCACCCGAGCAGCATAGATCTTCTCTAAGACCTCTCTGGGAGTGGATGCCTTCACTTCGGTGGCCGTGGTGCCATCTTCATGGCTTGCGTCTGCTGTGGCAACCTGCTAGCAGGATCTGTCATTTTCCCGCTTATTCAATTGCTCCATTCGTCACATTTTCCATTCAGGCATATTCAATAGCATAAACAACTGCGAGGTTGCTCAAAATACTTCAGCTTATCACCTGGGAGGCCAGGTTCTCCGCACTGAGAAAGTGCCATCGATTGTCCTCTTGAAAGACCTCAGAGCCATCCTGTCCTATGTATTTCACCCTCTTGGTGCGTGCCAGAGACATGACAAAAGCCATGCTATTGGCCTCAACCCGTCCCAACATATCGATCTTCCATAATCTATTGTGCAGCTGTATGCATGCCCTGTTCACATTGCCTTCCAGCAACGAGCACCTCGGACTATTGACCTGAGATCTACAACGATTGTGAGTGAGATATGATATCTCGCCAATCTCAAGAGACTACTGCAGCATAATCAGAGAAAACCGAGAGGCGTAGTGACAATATCATGCCTTGATTTTCTTCAGCTGCACGCAATTTTCTGATTGCCAATGGTGCTCGCTATATGATTACAGTGTCAGAATTCACAATGTGCCACATTGTCAAATCATAGCTCTGTCGAAGAGTCTTCTGGCCAGAGACCTACAAACCTGATGACTAAGCATGTGGTCTTGATTGAGTCAAATGTCCAAGGACTTGCAAGCACTATTTGCATTCTGACATGCGTGCATGTTCTGATTGCATGTCCAAACACCGGAAAACTACAATCGAAGCGGTCTTTATTGATGCCAATCTTTGCAGAAAGCATGAAAAGCTCCAAGTTGGCCATTGGATGCCGCAAGGCGGCCATGATGATCAGGATAATGGCTACCGTCACGGTGGGACTAGATATCATCAATGCCAGTGTCACATCAGTACTGTAATGTATCCCCACAGCTCATCTGCTGTCAAATGGAACATGACAACATGGTATATATGCTTCCAAACAGTGAAAACTTGGGCCTCTACAGCTGCAGGGGAGATACCGTGTAGGACATATCAACTTGCACAGGCCTTGCCGGGCAGTCTAAGTCAGATAGGCTGTACAACAAAAAAATAAGCATAGGAAATTGATAGGCTGGCAGCCCTATGGCTCAGAGACTTCCGCATAGCTACAAACAAAGCAGCTCTGTGACAAACACATACAATTTGTGGGGCACATAGTTCTTTACTGGAAACCACTGTAATGTACACGCGTAAACCGACACTCCAAAGACACTCAAACACATATACCAAAGATTTTGTAATGCATCTGTCTTGCCAGCTCTGATCATCAGAACAGATCAGGTTCATCTCTCAATGCTCATCTGCTTCAATGCAGGCAAATGCTCCCATCATGTTTCCTCAACCACCTCAAATCCCCTGAGCCACATGCAAACATCAAGATCAAGCTAATTAATATACCATGTCAGCATTCCTGGTGCAAGGCGGGGTGCGCGATGTTTCTTGGGTGACTGACAATGGATAGCGCACCTCTCAGACCGTTTCCAGTCGTTGAAGCCACCTTTCAGTACTTTGATGTTGTCAAAACCCATGTTTGAGAGCTCATACGCAGCCATCAGGGACCTGCAAGAAGACTTGCAGAACTGAGCAGGCAGAATGAACCTGTCAACCTGTGAAAGGCATGCCTCTGGACAGTGCAGGTCCCGGGATGCCTGTGGCATTTCACACCTGCTCTGGAACCCCTCAGAATTCGTCTCTGTCGGCTCGATGGTTCCTCCAATGTTGCAAATCAGGATTGCTCCCTTCTCCTTGGAAGCTGCAGCCACGATGTCATCAAAGAAATCGGGATTGAGCTCCGTGCCCTGCAATGAAAAGGCAGTCTAGATCAGGTTTCCAAATCTCCTGTGGGCGATGAAAGGTTGGTCCCATTAGAAGAGCAGATGCAAACCACTGGCAAGGGCATACTCACATTAAAAACACCAAAGAATGCGAATCCTGCCCTCCGCAGCAGTTTCCGGGCATCCCAGCCAGTGATCGGCCTGTACAGTGGGATATGAACAGACCTGTGACAGCACATCCCTCATTTGCATGGGCATGGGTAGCTAAAAGTCTGTAAAGGCATCCTGCACTCTCAATGACACAACTGTGCATGTCAGGCTCACGCACCCCTTGATGTGTCCCGCCTTGAACTCATCAGGTGGCCTTATGTCTATGATAGGGATTTCCTTATCCAGTGCAAAGACAAGCTCCTGCTGCGACAGCATCTGCACCTGTACCAATGCCCAGTCAAACTCATCAGCTTCACTCAGATGTTCCTGACGTGGCTGACAGCAAAGACCGAAGTTGATGGAAGAGGAAACTTCAGGAACTGTTTGAGGGTACTTAAGTAGATCTGCAGAAAACTGCTGGGAGGACACCTTGCGACTTCTCAGTGTGTCTCGCATGATGGCCCAAGCCGCTGGGGACGTGGGCCTCAAGCCTTTCACGTCCAAACCTGACGCACCCCTTTCTGTGCCCTGGAATGCTCGCACTATGACTGATCTCGTGCTTCTACATCTCGTCCTTCTTGCCTGGTGTACTTGCACTGGTGCAAGGACGTGGCTAGATTGGAGCGATGCACTGAAAATGGCCATACGGTGACTCAGCCAACAAGAATCTCAAGGCATGCAAAGTTGCTAATAACGGTGTATTCAGCGATACTCTGTTTGCGCAAGGATGGTCTGTCAACTTCCTGTAAATTTATTGAAGGTACAAGTCGCAAACAATCGAGGGATGAAGGGGGAACATTCGGAAGCTGTGTCAGCAGCGCGCAAGCCGCTCGGAAGGAGGGAACACCATCATGATCAGTGCATGGGATCCAAGGAAGCGAGCGCAACCGCCATGGCGAGGAATATTTGATAATGTCCAGAGGTCACCGTGGGGGCTTGGTGCTGTTTTTGAAGTGCTGTGCGCTTCCACTCTCGTATTGATACTCATGCAGGCCGTTGGGCTGCTGTAACGCCTATTGACATCTGCAGCGATGCGAGTGATGCATGATTCAGCAGCAGGGCCTGCATGACTGACTCACTGGAAGCCAGAAATAGGAAAATAGAAGAAGAACAGCTCGAAATGGTACCCATCTCACTGCAAGTGCCAACTTCTGGTGAAGACGAAGAAACAGCATCACTTACCAAACCTTTAGGTCCTCATTCCAGCAGTAACGATGCATTCCTACCGGCTTCTGCGAAACCTCAGGACGGTAAGATGGCCTGCACCACCTGAATCACCAAGAAACACCACATTAGTGGAGACTTCTTTGTGTGACATCCATCAATTCCTGTAGGTATGTCGTGGCGAAGCTACTCAGCAATCGGATTGACAGTATGCGCACTGCTGCTGCTGGCTGGCATCCTGACAGCGCTTGGCATGGAGGGCCGAGACAGCGAGCAGTATCAGCTCAAGTTCCTGGTGGTGAGGCGCGCTCTGAGCATTTTTTCATTCCCAAAATTTAAAATTGCATCCATTATGGCGTTCAGACCATTGTGAGGTTGGAGCAACTGCACAGGTGGGTGATTGGGGCCGCAACGGGCGCTACAACCAGTCCGAAGTAGCCAGGGCAATGGGACGGGTGGGCCACAACTTGGACTTCGTAATCTCAGTCGGAGACAATTTCTATGAGACGGGGCTGACATCGGTTGAGGACTCCCAGTTTGACACGTCATTCACTCAGATCTACACTGCTGAGAGTGTCCAGGTGGAGATACTGGCAAGCTTCTAGCATGCTGCATGATAACAAAAGCCTCTACCGCTGTAGATGCTCTTGCTGCCATACTCACTTGCACGGCTGGCACAGGTGCCCTGGCATGTAGTGCTTGGAAACCACGACATGGGCGAATACTGGCCCACCAATTCTTCCGACCGCACTATGCCTCGACCCACCAACTGCCCTGCCAATGCCACCGCTGATGACTGCTTCTACGGCCCCTTGCACCAGGTGATGGCCTGCATCACCCTGCACAGATCCCACAGCACGCATATGGTGCACAGACCCTCTGCCTGCTAGCATTTTTCAGGTGTGCTTACGGTCCAGATAACGCAGCAGCAATGGACGTAGGATGGAAGCTCTGTTGCGATGGCATATATCTGATAAAACTGATCGAGTTCCAGCTATCCTGGGGGAAACTTCGGAGGGAACCAGCTACTAGCGATTACTCTGGCAAGGGAGGATATCACACCAGAGAGCCCACCCCTGCCGGATGTCCATCCAAAGCTGATGCAAGGACTGTGTGGCCGCAGCTGGATGTGAGGCTGCGGGAAAGGGACAGCAGGTGGCACTGCGAGCGCTCCTGGACAATGGCGCTGGCAGATGGCGCAGTCGAGTTCTTCTTTATTGACACCAGCCCGATGGTGCAGGAGTACCATTATGTGATCTGGGCGGTGAACAGAGGTGTGCAACGGAGCTCAACAATGCTCATGCAAGCTCTCTCTGGATGTTGTGTGCAGAAACAGCTGGCCGGTGCATGTGCGTGATCGAGTGTGATGTGCGGCAGGAGGCATACTTGAGCAGTCGCCTGACGCTCAGCTGAAGGAGTTGGAGAGCCGGCTGGAGAGGTCAAGCGCCAATTGGAAGATTGTTGTCGGCCACCACCCGATACGGTCTGACCTGCATGTGAGCCCACATAGGCCCCTGCTGTGCTGTGGGGCAAAAAGCTGCTTCATGACGTCACCACTAGACAACTGATTATGAAAGAACACTTCAAAGTTAGCAGGTCAAGCTGGCACCTTGGGGGTGTGTGGGTTTTGAAGGCTTGTGTGCTGCCGTGCAGGAATACCCAGAGGTGGGGGCTGCACTGAAGCCCCTGATGGATCGCTACGGTGTCCACGCATATTTGTGTGGGCACGAGCACAATTTGCAGCATTTGCACGTTGACGGAGAATCGACACACTATGTTGTCAGCGGAGGCGGCTCCCAGAGCAATGCATATGGCTTTGTGGATGAGGAGAGGCCTGAACTCAAACTGTTCTTCCCTGGGTCAGGTAAGGTCTGCCTTAGACCAGGGCTGCATTAATTGTGGGTGTAGAATCATGGGCATGCAGACAGTTCTACTTGCAAGCCTCTTTTCTACAGGAAATTACTGAAGTGTGTTGTCTTGTGCAGGCTTTGTGGAGTGCATATTGAGCCCACAGCACTTGCAGGTCCACTACTACTCCACCTCGCAAGATGAGCCGTTCTACTCATTTACTGTAGACCAATAGTATGGGTCCAGCAGTGCATCACTGCTGCCGCTGCTTTTTGTGAATATCCTGGGACTGCAATCCGTGTGGTCCTTAGCCAAACATCATTTCCAGGTTTTGTTGCTCTGGTAGTCTCTTGCATTGGGTTGCTGTATAGGGCTGTGGAATAAGCAAATTGAGTTGTAGTTGCCTTATATTCCCCTGGGGTTGGCAGCTATTTGTTAATTTCTGCTCTCTGTTTGTGTATTCAACCCGCTCTGGTAACCACGTTGTATTATAAATAGTTTCGGCATATAGAGACTGGTAGTTCTGGCACCAAATGTGCAATTTGTGAACTGCTCCAACAAAATTTGCCAATTTGATTTTGTTGATTGCCTGTGAGCATTGGGAATAATTAGACGTGGAAGGCATGCGTGTAGAAAACATTTGCTGGTGTTGGCTGGTGGAAGCTCCATGGGCCTCGGGGGCTCTGTGTCAAACAATCATGACTGTCATTAAAATTGGCAGCCCGCCTGAGGCCAGTGCAGCTATTCCATGTCATGATAGCTTCTGAGCAATCCTTCCAGGCTGCCGGAGAGATGCAATTGATTCGCTTGCTTTGTCTGTAAGCGCTTCCAGGATGACCCATGCTAACAATTGGAATCGACCCGATTGGTCTCATTGATATATAATTGACTGCATAATGGCATGGCCTCCAGGGCTGCGGTGCATCTATCTAGTGCAATGCATATGCATGAACGATGCGAGGTACCAGGTACCGGGCCGGGAATTTAATGCCTCAGCCGCAGTGCTGCAGGACACCCTGATATCAATAAATTAGAGTGTTACTTAGTGGTACTTACTGAGTTTACTTAGTGACTTGTGATGCACATTCAGCATGCCTTGCAATGTGTGTGCAAGTGCTGCTCGGTCCGCCGGGCACCTCATTGGACCGAATGGAGTCCAAGCGTCGCAGTCACTGACACCGCAGTACCACCGGTGGCACTGCGGCCGCGGCGGCGGCATCGGCCGGATCGATCCGGCTGACGGATAAGATGTATATACTCGTCGGATATCCGAGTCGACTCCGGCGGCTGCGGTCGCACTCAGCAGGCTACCATGGCCAGCGTGGCAGCAAGCATTCAGATTCGGAAATTATGGATCAATGAAGGAAGGAAGGAAGGCAGGAAATTACGTATACACATCAACTCCGGAGCCAGCCGCCCCTGGCCAGGGCTGATTGGATGTACTGACAGCATCCAAGTGATCAAAACAATCTATGACAAAATGTGCAGCACTGACAATATCCAACTGCCACATGAACTGTTGCATGATGTGGCCGGCGCACATGATAGGGCGCTTCATAACGCTTCTCTCAGCTTGTGGGATTCTGGCCCAGGAATCCGCCGCTGCTGATGTGGCGGCCGTCTATTTCAAACGCGACCCCCCTACATAGCTCTATATCCCTCCCTCGACGCGTGACTTGCAAGGTTGCAGGTTATTCTCGTTCCTGGTTAAGATTGAGCTCCCAACGTTTAGATCTTGGCGCTTTATTTCGGTAGACCCGGAAGGTCCTGCATTCAAGAGGGCAGGGTCTTGGATAAGGTTGGTCAGGAGAAGGTTACTTGGAAGGTGAAGAAGGAGAGTAAAGTCTTCATACACCCTGGTTCAGACTGCCAGCAGGGAGATTAAAAACTTGTCAGCACACCGTGGTATTGAAGGTGAAGAAAGGACTAAAGTGACCAACCAGCAAAGGTAGATTCCTGAAATCTCGTATGTGAATTATAGACCCCGTGAGAATTGTCGTTCTTTTCTGCAGCTGCTGCATCCAGGTAATGTCGCCAATGTTAGTGTCATCAGGAAACTTATTGCAAGAGAAAGTGAGGGCCCACCGTTTCAAAACGGGTTAGTGCTCCCGCCAGCTAATATGACCCAACCCCTTTTCCTTTCTTGTTCTTCGTCTGCACCTTCGCATTTATGCTGCGTTCTATCTTCGTCTTGGTGTTTCTGTTGTCTATGGTCATACTTATCGCCGGTGTTTGTTATGCTCTGTTACCAAATCTGCAACAGAATTGGTTCAGGACTGGCTGTTTCGTGTTCAGGGCCGTCTTGCATGGATTCAAGTACGGAACGCTTACATAGCATTCTTTGGTGATAGGGTGGGTTCACTTGATACAACGCCCGTCCTCTGCCAATTTCGTTTCAGCTTCGAGCTGAGGTTCATGGTCTTTCCTTGTAGAGACCTTGTGAAAGTGAAAGCAGGCCCCTACGGAATGGTGGCTCGAGCAGAGCTCTCACATGCGCTTCAAACGGGGTTTGATTCTGTCAGCATGGGTCAGCTGGAATTCGGGCCATACAAGGCTTTTTGTGTGGGATCAGCAGTGCCCTGGGTTGCTCACCGCAAGTTCTCTGGTTTCCAGGTATACATTCGCGAGCATTGAGCAGGAGGCTTGTTAGAGGCTAGCGTAGGCGATGCTACGGACATTTGCGAGTAGCGCACTTATTCCACGAGCAGCTCTTTACATCCCAGGATGGCAGTGATGGGCCGACTGGTGCGCGCTGCACACTTTCAATTGCATCCAGCAACATCCACTAGCTTCTTCTTGCTGTTGGGCTTCAGGAGCTGGACGATGCTGATGGTCCTCGTGGCTGTGGTGAGCAGGGGGATTGATAGGGGTGGAAACAGCGTAAGTGACTACAAATGCGGACAGGCAGCAGTGTTGGCCGCGCAGTCACAGCCATGCCGCCCTCTGAAGGCACTTCAACATCAGGGCTGCCCGTGGCCCCTGACTTGGGGAAGCTTGGGGCTGTTGAAAAGCCAAGCGCTCGCCCTGACTCCATGGTCGAGGAGCGGGTGAGTGCTTGGCTCCTCTCTTTGACCGCTCCAGTATCATGCTGCTCTCATATTCGGACCCATCTGCCCTTCATTTTACTTCACTCGTGAGTGTACGCTTGCACAGGTGCCGGCAGCAGGCGCTGCAGCAGCAAGCGCAGCATCGGCAGGCAAGGACGCGGCGTCAGATGAGGAGCTGGCGCGGAGACTGCATGCGCAGCTAAACGGGGAAGCCCTGGCGCTGGCTGTGCGGCGAAGGACTCGCAAGCAGCCCTCCTTCTACACCCCTCAGGTGCTCACCCTAGGGCCTGTTATCTCGCCCTGCATGTGACTCTTGCGCCTGGTGAAACCGGACACATAAGTGGAGATTACATGTTTGCCCTTATGCTCCATGGCATTGACATAGAGGCAACGTGTTGGGTGTTGGAGTCCTTGGGAGCCACTGATAGAGCGCCATCGCTTGGTGTCGTGCAGCAAGGGACTGGGTATAGCGGCTACCACGGAGCGGAGTTTGTGAATCTGGAGGGTGACCATGAGCATACCGCGCAGGCTGCACAGCAGGGCGACGCATGCATGTCAGACGGCGAAGTGCGGTCCTCGGGCAGCGCCGACAAGCGCCCCCTCAACAAGGGAGTTGATGATGCGCAAGAGCCTGAAGCCAAGCGCCAGCATGTCTCCCCAGACAGGTACTTTATCTGTCCTTCAGCTTCTCAACAAGGAGTGCTCATGTCATGTTTTGGCGAGGCTCTGAAAGAGCACCCATGTGTGTCGCTGGAGAGACTGAAGCCTTGCACAGTGTATTCAGGAAGACTGTTGCGCAGGGACGTGAAAGAAGAGGAGGAGCAGGGCAGGCGCAGCCACAGTGGAGTGAGCAGGAGGGAACTGCGCGCACTGATCCGCTCCACGCAGGGCGTGCAGAGGGCAGAGAGCCCCCAGGCAGAGGGGTGCAGCGGCAGTGCCAAAGGTACATATTGCAAATGACTCACTAGCCTTAAGTGGGAATATTCTATTCTGTGCCACATGTCCTGTCGTGCCTGGCGCACTGAAGGACGGGCAGGTGCTGAGAGGAGAGGATGTGATGCGTTGACAGGGAGCGGCGGTAGAGGGAATGAGAGCTGCGCAGGCAGCGGCAGCGCGCGGCCGTCATTGGATGCGGATGAGGGCAGCGAAGGGACAGACTTGGCTCGTACTGCTGCACGAGGCAACGCCGCCAAGCGCCAGCGCAGCAACTTGGGGCAGCCTGCCCTGAAGGTGTGCCTCACAGGCAGCTTTGGCCTGTGCAGACTCAGTTTCTTGATAAGTGGAACTGCCTGAGACCACCGGAAGATCAACCAGTCTGCATATGACACTAGAGCTGTATTGCTGCAGAGATTGGGAAGGCTGACTTGTTTGCTGTGTACACGACTGATCCACTGACCTCACTGTGCACTGCACACAGGAGGAGGGAATTGTGAAGGTCAAGGGCAGCGACTCAGACAAGCACCTGTCCACGCTGCCCTCATCCTCCATGGACGCAGACTCCCACAGCGACGACGGCCAAAATAGCAATGGTGCCCACGAGCCCGCTGCCAAGCATGGGCGCAAGATCCCCAAGCTGCCCATGGTCCGCCACGGCAAGAAGTGGTACCGCGCGCGACTGCTCAGGGATACCGGCAACCGTGTGCAGATTGGTGGGACGCCAGCACCCCCTTCTGCACATCACAGACAATTCTGCCCTTATGCATGCTTGATTTGTGTTTGCTCAGGTGCATCTGGCTGAGTCATTTTGCATGCTTACTTGCAGAGTTCACTGGCTTTGAGGAGCAGAGCGGCCCACTGAACCTTCCGAGGGACAGCGACCGCATCTGGCGTGGGTCCTACAAGGGCAAGGACTGGCGCTACCTGGTGCGTTCTGCAACCCCATCGCCCCAATTGTGAGCATGATGTCTGAATTGAGAAGGGTACACTTTCTTGTTGTTTCAAAGGCGTGCGGACTGTGTCATGTCAGCCACCATACTTTGTTGTGGCCACTTATGGTTTTTGCATGGCACGGCAGGGGGACGGTGCGTGGGAGCCCAAGGAGAAGGCGTGCAGGAAGCCGCAGCAGCAGCAGCAGCCGCAGCGGCAGACATCGGGCCTCAAGCCGGCCTCGCAGCCCACCAGCCGCCACAGCCACAGCGCCGCCGACGCGCAGCAATTCTCCGACCCTTCCTCCAATGATGAGCCTGCCGACAACGACGACGACCATACCATCGAGGTTCGATCTCCACGCTTGCCTTGCAATCTTTTCTTACAATTTTTGACAGTTCTTGACAGTGCTGACTGCGGCACGTGCAAAGCGTTTGGCTTTGTTATGAAATACTTGTGTTGTGTCTGAGCAGGAAGAGTCGGTGCAAGCTGTCAAGGTGACCAGGGCTCGGCCAGCCTTCGCACCGCATGTGAGCACAGCGCCCAAGGAGGCAGACAGCGGAAAGTCTGCCAGGGGCAGGAGGGTGAAGAGCGAGAAGGCGGCGCAGCCGGCAGAGCTGACACTGGAAACAGACGCTGCCAAGCTGGAGCCCACCTCTGTCCCTGCTGATGCCAATGCTTGCAGTGGCGCAGTCAAGCCACACACGCCTGCCAAGGTACGCTCACAGCTGCAAAGGATGCTTTGTGACTTTCTACATAGTCTGGGCCTTCACTTTTGTCACTATGTGCTGCAGTAAACTGCATGTGTCATTTACACAGGCGCTGCTTGCCAGTGTTTATATTGATTGTGCTTGGGTGGGGCAGGGCACGGAGAGCAAGCCTGCTCCCGGCGATGCCGGCACTGACTCAGGCGAGGATGATGATGCCAAGCTTGCGTCCAGCGCAGCAGAGCAACCCCAGCCTGCACGTGCAGCGGCAGACGACCTTGCCGGCAAAAGGAGTGGCGCTGCAGGTATCATATCACCAACATGCCGTTGTCAGTGCTATTCTCACTTGACGCACCTGTGTTAGCACAGATGCTTCTAAGAGTGCTTGATGAAGTGTTGGGGTATGTACGTGCCTGTCTGACTGTCCCTGTTTGGGTGTCACAGGTGATGCAGTCAAGCTTGAGGATGATGTGGCGGACCGGGCAGCGGCGGCTGTTCTGTCTGGACTGGGGTCTGAGGGTGACGAGGGCGATGACGCGAGGCTGCAGTGCGAGGAGGCGCTGCCTGCGGATGAGGCCGTCGCCGGCAGGACTGACGCTGCGGCCGGTAGCAGCCCAATTATGCCCTCCCCCCAGGCCAAGCCCCAGCACCTGGGCTGGAAGGTGCAATCTCCTTTCTCTCCAACCTTTAAATCGTGCTCTGAACATCTGGGCAATAGATTGGTGCTCCAATATTGCGTGCAGGCTTGCACGTTCACTTATGCGATGCACACAGAAAAATTTGGAATTTAGAACCTGGACACCAAACCATTAAATTACGCAGGGGGCATGGAAGCAATCGCACAAGAAGCAGCTGGACGGGGGCAGCAGCGACAGCGACAAGGCGCCCATCCCGCCGGCAGAGCCGACTCTGAGCCCCAAGAGCCTGCGGCCGGCGCGGCGCACGCGCAAGCCCCTCAAGATTGACAACCCCTACGACGACACCGCCTCCCTGCGCTCCATGCCCCCGCCGCAGACCTCCCCGATGGCCTCCATGCCCTCGCCCTCCCCCTTCAACAGCCCCCCAGACTCCGAGGATGACAAGGACCCCGAGCCGCCCGCGCCACCCGTCGCCCGCCGCGGCGGCGGCGGCAGACGCGGAGGTCTGCTCCCGGCTCTCCCCGTTGTGCATCCTGCATGGGATGTCCCTTGCATACATTCACTCATTTCACACGCTGCCGGAGTTTACCAGCGGAAGTGCAGGAAGTAATGATGGAAGGAGATGTCAATGCAGGGCGCGGATACGCGGGGCGAGGCGGTCGGGGCCGCGGCGGCGGCAGGTGGGCGCGCCACCGCGCAGCTCAGGCGGCGGCCGCAGCGGCGGCGGCGCTGAACGCGTCGGACGACTCCGGGGGCCCCGAGTTGCTGCATGACGCGGGCAGCGGCGTTCCCTCTGCGCTGGCCCACCGGCCTGTGCGCACCGTCAAGCCCAGCTCCAAGGTGCTCGCTGCCACGTCGTCACAGTCCCCGCCGCCCCCGAGCCGCCGCGGCCGATCTGCTTCCGCAGGTGACCATTCCTCACGGCATCCCCTATCCTTGTCATACTCACATGCACTTCCACCCACCTCTTCACCGAAGTGCTGCTATGCTGTCGATGAACCCAGAGCAGCATCAGCAACTACTTGTCGGCATTCCTGCAATGAGTAACAAGGAGCATGCGCGCATGTGCAGGCATGCATGCGCCGCTGACGGGCAGCCGCTCGCTGGCAGCCTTCGCATCGCTGATGGAGGCCATGGGCAACCTTGGCGCGCGAGGGAACGCCCCGGCCCGGGCGCCAGAGGGACTCTCCTGGGCGCACAAACCGGGCAGCGCGCCGGCGCACTCATCCTGGCCGCCCTCCGCGGCTGCGTCCCCCGCGCGTTCCCCGCTGTTCGGCATGCCCGACCTCAACGCGCTGTGGCGCTTTACGGCGCACCGCAAGATCCTGGAGGCCAGCGAGAAGCTGTGCGGCAGCCAGGCGCTCCTGGGCTGGGCGGAGGGCACGCCGCAAACGCCCGTGCCCCCCGTCCCCCTCTTCCAGTAATGCTCCCTTGGATCACTCCGCTGTCCCCCACAAGCGTCTAATTCTTGCAGCCCCTGACATGGAGCTGTTTTTGTCCCCCCTCTGGGACCGTTGTCCCTTGTCAAGAGCCTAAATGTACTCATGCGTCCAGCTTGATGAATCTGCTGCAAAGTGCAACGCAGTATAGAACAACAGCCGAAAAAGGTTGTTATAATGGGTTCGTTGGCACTGCTGCCGTTGGAGATATTGGCCCCTGTGCTCCTCGCAAACCAGGGTCCAGCTCCTATACAGTGGATCCAGATGGTCCGAGAATGTTGTGCCTGATGTGTCATTTGACCCGTGAAATGGAGTTAAAAAACAATCATCCTGTTTATATATGCAAATGTGCAAGAGAAGGCCACACAGGCAAGGGCCTATTTTCAGGGTGTGTCTAACAGCTGGAGAGCCTTTTCAGGGTTGACGAGTGGCCCAGCATGCAGCAAGATTTGACTCCATACCGTGACGCATCATAGAAGGAAGTAAACCTCATGCCTTTAGACTCATGATCATCAGCCTGCTTTTGATAGTATATCGATCCTCCCAATCTGGTTTGGAGGGTCTACACCTAGAACGAGGAGTGTGCTGAGTTCTAGCCCACCAGCAATGTTTTGCATCAGTCAAGTTCATATACCAGCCGATTAGCCTCTGCGTGTGAGTATGAAATTGCATTGACGTCTGAAACATGACATAGAATGCTGTTCCTGTTGTGATGCAAACTAGCTGACAGGATTGCCACTTTTGATTTTGACTCAATGTGTAAACATTGGCTGCTACAACTGCTCATCATCGGAATGCTGGGTGATCGTCAAGCATTAGCTAGCTCAATCTCCATTCTTCCCAAAATATCTCGTGTTTGCAGCAGGCACCCACCATGAAACGGCGCCAGTACGGTGAAGTCAACAAAACTCAAAAGAAAAGCAAGACTACCAATGTCACATGTAGTGCAGAAACGCGACTAGGAATGCTGCTCTGTTTGAATCGCCTCCTTGCCAATGCTGCCAGGAGTCCCTGTGATGGGGCAGGGCAGCCCCAGCCGTGCAAATGTCTTGTAGATTGTCATCTTTGAGCGGTCCACAACTGACTCCACATTGTCCACTGCCGGACGCACTCGCAACGTAAATGCCTGTCCACACATCCAGCACCCACATTTACCAGTCTCCAAGCTTGCTGCATTGCTGTCACATAGGTTGTGGCGTGATGCGGTTGTTGTGTGAAGGTGCTGTGCGTTTGTCCTGTGATTGTGAAAGGGGTGCACCATTTTCTCCCTCTGGGAGGTCCTCTAAGTATACGTAAGCCTGGCACCGTGTCCTCCCCTGAAAGCCTGTCTTGGTGCCGACAGACAGCACCGGAACACAGCACATTGATAGACAAGCAAACACAAGTGCAAACAGATATTGAAGTGACTTGCACACTGAACACTTTCACAAGGCTGCGCGCACCTCAGGGGTGCCAGCCGCTTCCTCGTGGAAGTAGAAGTCGATGACGTAGCGCACTTCCTGGCCGCAGCGATCAACCCACCAGTCGTGCCGGTCAAACGGCAGCTGCCCGCCAAACCAGCTGCTCAAGCGCGCCAGAGGGCTGCAACCATGCCACACCGCACACTCAACCCCAAGTCATGTAACGCACGCCAGGCTTTGAGATTTCACGGGACGGTTTGGTGCGGTTGCGGCTGTGTCTGTTGCGACACGACCTTCGCTGCCGAGCAAATGCCTGGCTTCCCAGCTGTACAGGCCTTTGAGCCTGAGCCTTTATTGCAGCAAGTGTATGTACTGTTTGCCACTACACAGCTGCATCACAGCAACATCTGCATTGAAGACAGTGATTTTGTCACACCTGAGCTCGTCTGGCCGTCCAGTGAAGCGCAGCAAGCGAGGGTCTCCGCACTCCCCGCCGTGCAGCCTCTCCCATGCAAGCACATGCTGCCACGTCACCTCATTCATGCCTGCACAGCCGCGCAGTTGTCATCGCAGCACACCTATCCGCCAGGACAATGCACACAGTAACAGACACGCCTGCAGAATCTGAACGGCCTGAACAGTACATCCGTGAATATTAGGTGAGGGCGCACTGTTGTGTGCATGCACCACTGGATCCATGTCCTCCTCTGTCACGTCATCTCCCTTGCCCTTCCGTTTCAGCGCTGCACCCACCAGAGACAGCTTATGTCACACAACCAACTGACCTTGCTGGATGCCCTTTTCCTTCTTGCCATACGTCGGTTAAGTTGTGAACGCAGATTTTGGAGAAACTAAGATGGTGGCGCACCGTTGTAGAACATCTGGGGCGAGGGGTAGACCCAGGCATCATCGGTGCCACCCTTGGGGATGCTGGAGACCATGCGCTCTGTGGAGATGGGCTTGCGCTGCCCAGGGAATGGCTGCTGGTTTGGCTCTACTGGCATGTTGTTGCGAGGGTCCTGCACCATGCCCAAAACTGCTTTCCCACCTGGCCATGGCCCCGTATAGCATGCAAGTAGGCAGAGGTCGTGAGAAACCAAAGAATACAATTGGCTGTCATCCAGAGTTTGTCTGCTTGTGTGCACCATTTTGGGGCAGGCGCTGGGGTCAATGCGCTGGTTGTACACATTGTAGACGGCTTTGCTCCTGACGTCTTCAGGGACGGGACAGGCAGATGAGCTTGCAGCGGCGTTGCCACTGGGTCCTGCGTTAGAGCCTGCGGCTTCTGAGCTCTTGCTGCTACCAGCTCCCATCAGTGGCTGGGGGGGACCTCAGTTCCTGCTCCCGAATCAGATCATCATCATCATCATGTGCCTCAGATCGACAAACTCGTGAGAATCTCGCATGTGACACGTGAGATGTTGGAAAACACTGACACCGCTGCAGCCAAGGAACTTGAGTACTAGCTACAGATCAGTGCAGAACCACGTCTTCCCAGCCGATCGCTGACGCAATCTGGAGCGTGAAGGGCAAAAAAACATTTCAGTCAACACGTGAAGGTTGACGTCGGTGCTCTTACCCCTGGAACAAAATTCTCTTCAGAGAAATTGAGCGGTCGCGCACTTCAAGGCTGCGAGTCAAATTTGGAGCTCAAAGTTGCGGAGTCTGTGTATTTGAATCATTCAACACGAACACGATCGGCCGCACTCCTTTGCCACGCTCTCGCTTCACACATGCTTCTTCTCCAGCCTTCCTTGGCCTTCAGGAGGTGACGTGTTCCTAGATGTTCAAAGCCCTTGGAGATCTATTAATAGGATCAGGTAGAATTGGTTGTCTTGAGGTTGTGGGAACGCAAAACACGGCCTTTGGATCCCTCGGTCACTCCTTGACACTCCTTATAAGTCAGGCGGGCCCGTGAAAGAGTGAGTAATGTTTGGTCGACCTGCGAGTTCGAGCCTTTTCGAAGCCTTCTTCAGAGACCCGTTCACAAGCGATCCGTTCTTTTCTGGTGAATTCAACAATATGCATCATGGATTTGATAGTCCTTTTAGTCCTTATAGTCCTTTTCACGGGAACCAGCATCTGAGGGTACGTTCGACGTCCACTCGTTATGATTTGACCTAGATCGACAGATCATCAATTGCTTGCGAACCCAGAAAGTTTCTGTGCCGTAAAAAGGTGCAGGTGTCCCCACATCATACTACTGGCGTAACCATCACGGAGATGGATGAGGACGAGTGGCTGTCTGATAACGAGGACGAGGAGGAAACGCACCATCCTCTTGTTGAGGAACCGGGTCAGCTGCTAGCGCATCTTTCAGCTTGCGCCTCTGTCCAGGCTTTCAGAACAAATGTTTTGCTCAAACGTCTGTATGGAAACCGTTTTACGCCATAGAGAAATCGATGCAGCATAGCCCAGCTGTTTTCATGTCGAGAGTGTCTGTTCTCTAGACCACAACCATGGGGAGATGGGAGAGGGGAGAGCTAAGGCAGCAGAACGCCGGGGATCATCAATACCGGTGCAGCACACACAGCCCGCACAGCAAAGTTACATGTTCTCTTCACGCTCCTCGTACGTCAGGTACTGTCAGTGGTGCATTGTGGCCCACTGTGAATGTGTGCACATTTCAGATTTGCACCCTTATGAGGCATGCATAACAACTGCCTGTCTGCCATACAGGCATGGTGCATCTCCCGGCCGTCTCCAACAGCAGGTTAGTGTCTTAGCATCTCAATGGCGCAGCAATGTCTTGTGGCATGGTCAATTTTTTCAAATGTCAGCCAGTAGCCCCGGGAGACTTTCATCTGCACAGGTGCATGTGGGAACCCGCGATGTCCGTGGCGGTCAAGCAAGTGCCTTCGACATCATGCACGAGTTGATTGAGAGCGAATTGGGCATGTTTGAACGGAATTGGGTGCATCGCGCGGGCAACAGCTTCCTGCATCCTCAGAGCCTCTTTGACTCGCCCTTCTACAGAGGCACAGCCCACCCACGGAGGAGCGGCGCAGTTCATGGAGTGCAAGAGCAAGGCAGGCATGTCTCACCACCGCTTGAAGTGCAGCAGGCACTCCCGCCTTCCAAAGTTTTGAACAAAGCTCAATTGAATTATCACATGTGTGGCACATTGTGTGCTGATGTTCCACACGAATGCAAATATAATGTGCTCATTGAGATCTCTGCTTTCACATGTATTGCTGTGTATGTCACAGGCGCATCAACATTCAGTGAATGTCCCATCCAGATTCGAGAGCAGTAAGGAAAGATGGGGTGTGATGATTGGTTACGTGCGCTCACGTGCGGGCTCGATGCACTAGGATCCAAAATGGATCACACTGGATCCCAAGGAATCAATCAAGCTTTGCAAGGATGCCACAGACTTGTGGAAGATTAGTTGTGGCTCGGTGCCTTCAGTGCCAGCAAACGCTTGATCATCATGTGTACATGTACATTTCGTGACATTCCACTGCACAGGGCGCAGCTGATGAGAGAGGTGCACAGCATGTAGCATGGGTGCAATCCTGCTGCAGTCGACATCACTGCTGTGAAATTGTTTTCAGCTCATTGTGTGTTGGAGGCAATGTAGCAAAGGTGTTAGTTGTGCATGTTGGGCCCTGTTGACTCAACGGAGAGTGATGTGCCTGACATGTACATGTCTGAGACTTGTTCAAGAAGAAATTGCGTAATGATATGACCATGCATGTGACAGTGCACCGAATGCATGTTGTAAACATCTGGAGATTTATACTTCAAGGTCGCTTTACAGAGACTACTTTATTTTCTTCTCAGTATGGCACAGCCACAACAATTTGCTGATGCCAGCTCACAACTTGTGTACTGCTGACACCAATATGTATCAGTCACGGGATCTTGGTAGCCTTTTTGCTCTCAGCCACACTTGTTGGTTGACCTGGTTTCAACCTCTCAACCCCAACACAATCCAGACATGATGCTGTCTACCAGTAACCCTGCTTCCTGCCCTGGACGCCAATCTGTCCGAGGAGGAGGGTCAGGAAGAGACCAACGTGGTATGTCACGAGCAGCAACCTGCACAATGCAGAGCAAACTTCCCCTCAGCACCTCATGAAAAACCTGGGAATCTTGTTCCATTGTTGATCTGGCCCATTTAAACCAATTTTAAACCCCATTTTAGGCCATAAAACCTGGAAATTTTGTTCGTTTTGAAGTGGGCGCTACAGCCAGATCACTGCGCTGCTCACCAGAACTTGTCCTGGATGGGCGGTCCCTGGGGGAACCTGGCAAGGTTCTCGCCGATGCTCTGTGTAAAGGAACCGAAGAGGGAGTTGCCTCCAAACGCAGAGACGCCGATGTTAGCGGGGATGGTCCATCCCAGGAAGCCCAGCACAAAGACCAGGGGGTCCTTGTTGAGCCCTGCGCATGCATGCATGGAGATCTGAACACAATGCACAAGAAGATTGTTAAAGCAACTGTGAAAACAATGCAGTTCGAATTGCTTGCAGTAAGAGGTATGTAGTGAGCAACTCACAGTTTGAGGGGTACTCCTGGCCTCTGCGCAACACAGAGAGACTTGTCAGTCTCACGCATTTTGTGTTCATCTTAGCAGGTAGCAAGGATTGAAGTACAGTTTCAGCAGAGTATTTTTGCTGTTACCAGGCGTTACGAAAAGCGATTTCCCAAGACTGGGTACTCACGCGCAGATCGTGACATTGCGTGCAGGGGCAGCACTCCTGATGCGAGGGGCGACAGCCAGAGGTGCACGGCTACCAAAGAAACCTGTCACATGCATGCAAACCACCCTCAGCACTCCCTTTCCATTAAAGAGGTGCCCTAGATTGTCCACCCTCCCATCTCCTCCCATCCCATTGGCCTTTCCGCGGAGTATCGCTCTACTGCTGGCAACCCTTTGCGTCTCAGAGGAACTTGCACGAATCCGCTGACCAGAAAGAATTCCCATTTGTCATTCGATTAAATGTCCCAGCTCCTGGAGGTCAACAGGAACGCGAACCACCTGCGCGAGCAGTGGTTGGGCGGACGGCTAGGCCCAGGGATGCCTTCATCGCGAGAACCATGTCGATAGCTGGCTCTAAGTGCGATGTCGACTCTGCCTGTTGAATTTACGAGCTGGGGATGTCGCACTGAGGTCGAGTTGAAGAGCAAATCTGGAACAAGATAAAACCTACATCATAGTACCCTTCAATAAATCTCACACAAGGGGCAGGCTTTAAAGTTAGGCATTTCCGAGATGCTAAGATGGTTCCGAAACATCTGAGAACAAGCCGTTTGCACCATCGATGCAATCCTGCTTGACGCTCCTGCTCACTGCCATGGTCCATATCTGCTCGTGATGAGGCAGTTGGACTGCGTCTCAAGGCCAAGATGAAGGTTGTCACGCAAGTTCAGCCTTTCTCCAAGCCACTTGGTCGCCTTGGTTCACATCCTCCACATGCCATATCACATAAAAAACCTTTAAGGACTCATAAAGCCAGATACCTTGTTGTGAGCGCGGCACAGGTGCGCCATCAAACTTGATCTGATCGGACATGCCACAGTTGCACATTCCTGATTGTACACACAATCCCTGACTTTCAAATAAGTGCCTTGATCATTAATCTCTCCATTGATTTGCCGAATTCACAGGGCCTCGACTCTGCCTCAACAGCAGGACTGCGTGTGTTTTGCCTGCCTGTCAAAGAACTTACACCAGAGAGCTTTCGACCATTCGGCCAGGTATGTTGTTCGGTACGTGAATGATGCATTCGTCTTCGGAAGCTCATGGTCACGAAGGCATATCGCATCCTTGTCTTTTAAAAAGTGGGAAGTGAATGTTGGTCCAATTGTGGCAGGTGGTCGGGCCCTCTGACGACGGGAAAGAATTTGATGGGGAAGACGCGCAGCTTGTTCTTGACCAGGGCACTCCAAGGTATACCATGGCTTCTGATTGAGTTCACAGCACGGCCAAATTTTGTGGTTTGCCGTGGCGCTGAGCACTCTGCGCGATTTGCCTGAGAGAAAGCGGACGCCATGCTGCCCAGGTTTTACGTCATGCGGCTGCCAAAGAGAGGGATGTCCTTTGACCGCATCACATACCATGCCAAGGTGACACAGTGCCTGGGCGCCATTGGTCTGCAGCCCTGGTACATGGCAGTAGCTGCCCCTTCTGGCTCTGTGGAAGAGTGGCCAAGGCCAGAGCAAGTGCATGCATTCCGGTGAGCCGATCTGTCATCCTCTCAGTTGCAAGGCAAAAGCTCATCTGCCCCCACGGCAAGCTGTAGCCGATGACAAGGAGAAGATAGCATTCCTGTTGTTGTTTGTCAGCCATGCACTAGCATCGTGAGTGATGTATGTCTCGGCTGCAGGATCCCACCAGGGAACTTCATCAAGCTGCATGCAGGCACATGGCATGCTGGCCCTCTGTTTGAGGGAGAGGACAGCATGGCTTTCTACAACCTGGAGCTGTCAGACACTAATGTGACAGATCACAACACACACATCTATAAGGAAGACAGTGTAATGTTTGTGCTGGAAGACTGATGATAATCAAATGAATGCATATGCTAGTCAGCACTGGATTGTGCTCCATGCTTGACATGCACTCTGTCAGCAAAGGCTGTGTGTGGACTTTGTAGCATGTTGCTAGCTGTAGCTGTTTACATTCCATTGATTTTGAAGCTGCAAGATGTTGGCTGACTTTATCACAAGGAGTTAGCCTCAACTCTTATAGTTCTGGCTTGAACGTTCGAACAGGACCTGAGCCGCGGCCGTGTACATGGCATTTTTAATTACTACTTGCCAAGCAAGGCTGCACATAGCGCGGCCTAAGAATAGCCTACACATCTTCTCTCCAGGTGCTTGAAGATAACTGGTGACAGCAAAACGTTTAAACGTTCCCTCACACTGAAGGAGCTGCGGTTACCCGGCTGGACATTGAGCATGGACGCCAGTGCCCCATATAATAAGCAGGCCCTCACACATGGGAGACAGTCCAGGAGATCTGCTGCCAGCCTGCAGCTTTGCAGGCATCTCACCATTGAGATGTAATTATCATTATTATTATTACCGTATTACGTTTCAGAAACCCGTTAGGAGCCACCCTATGCTTACTGGTCTTGTGGGCAGTCTTCCACAGCCCATCTTCATATCAAAAATTCCTGATGTGAATAATATAGCTCCTTAAGTATGCTGTCCGGACCTCACAAGGATCAGAAATCCGTCTACTCTGCATTCATCGCCTCTGCTTCAATATGAAATACAATTAGAGAAATGGCTGTTGAGTGGTCACAGCGACTCAGAGCGCCCGTGCAGCCCAGATGGGCTGTGCTTCTGTCGGCTGGGTTCCTCATCATCTAAGCTGTCCATCAGCTTCCTGCAACACCCATGGCTGGCTCACAGGAAGTCACAAAATAATCACTGCACACATGGCCATAACAAGGGGAAGGCGAACTGCTCTGGGAACACCAGTGTGTACATGGTTGGCAGCAGAGCAAACACATATGCCCAAAAACATGTTGTAGCATATGGTGCTGAAGTGTCGAAGAATTTTAGTGAAGCTTTTAGTATGAAGATGGGCGGTGGATGACTGCCCACAAGACCAATGAGCTTCAGGTGGCTCCCAATGGGTAATGATAATGATAATGATAATGATAGGCGCGCACTTGGGTGATGGGAAGCCAGCGTCATTGGCCACGGACGGTAGCTGCAGGGCGCGAGCCTCACCAGTGCTAATGACAGCACTCCGGAACATTGGTGGCCCGCTGAAGAGATTCATCATGATCACAGACATCTGCACCACCACCACACCAGCACACCTTTGAGTCACTGGATGATAGCACGAAGAGGACCAGTCCTGCACAATCACTGGCAGGAGGTCACTCACCATCAGAAATACAAAATCTGGACCCCATGCCGGGAAGCGTACAGCTACCGCCTTTGCCAATCCCATAGCAACTCCAGCCTGCACCAGCCATCCACACACTCCCTCATTGCCTCATAAAAAACATAGCTGAGCTATGCACACTTGACACAGCATCGCAATTGTGTGAGGCATGAAGCTGACAGGCGCACCTGAGTGATCATGCCCTGCCACACTTTCCGGCGGTGCTCAGTGGGCGTGCCACCCACCCATGCACCCAGCCGGCTGCCGAGATACACTGCCAGCAAGCGCACTGCATACACCGCCACTGCCACCCACAGCGTTGCCACCACTCTCCCCTGTCATGCCCAGTGCTAACGTCAACCATACACAGTCATCATCATGTACATCTATTAGAGCCTGTGCTGTTGAGCCCACTCTTGGCTGCCTACACAACAGCAAAGTGGGAATTTTTGGGTAAGCTCACCAAAAGAAGCGAGGCTCCAGCCAAAGAAAAGAAGGCCATGTTTACAAGGGGCATGAGATGCGTGAGCGCAATGCCCAAGTCCTCATGAATGGCCTTGCTCGCAGCCTCACCTCTGCATGCATCAGCAAGATCTCAGCAATGCATCACACTGTTATGCACTGTCAGGGCAACAAAGCTCAAAGTCTGTGCAGAATAGTCCAAGTTCCACTGGTGACGTTATGCAAATTACTTGCGATTTGTGGTGATGATGCCAGCCAGCACGCATGCCAGGAGAGGCTCTGCATGCAGTTGAAGCGCACTCCAAAAAATGCTCATTGCCAGAAGGGCAACAGCTGCCGTTCGGGCCATCGCCTTTGCCCTTTCAGACACAGAATGAAGTTCAGAGCTCACGCTTGCACAGAGATGGTCCTTCCCAACATTTGCGCTGCCGGCTTTGACAGCATACTGCAGTAGGTGTTTTGGGCAGTAGCAAAAGGAAGAAGCACCTGCTCTGTGCTGGATGCGGCAGTCTCCTCAGGAGTACATTGAAGGGCCGCGCTGGCGCTGCAAGAAGGCGGCCTATCAGGACGCCAAACATGAGGCCCAGCACTGTGCTGACAGCCAAGCTTACCACCGGCTCCAACAGGATGCTGATGCCAAACCCCTCCCCGGATTTTCGCATCACCTGGCCCAACGCAAGCCTCACCAAGCAGCTTGAAATCTGCATGTTTGTGTGCAGTCAATCTGCAAGAGATCCCAAAACCCGCATAGCCAATACACTGGATGGCTAGATTCACTGCAAGTGTACTTTGGCTCCATGACATGGAGATGAGGTACTGCAAAAAGACGCACCACGTCCGACACTTCTATGTTCACTGCGAAGCAGATGAACACCACCACATCCTTCACTATGACGACCGCCATGACTAACGAGGAGTAAGGGCCCCTCCCACCCGTCTCCTTCAGCACTGCAATCTGCACCCAACACAAACACTTTCAACGTAACTTTTCGTGATAGACCTGAACATGTTCTCTTGCGGTACCTCATCTATATGTGCAGGAGACATTGCAATGTTCCTTTAAGGCTTACCATGGAGGCGGGTGAGCGAGCCATCATGAGAGTGCCAGCCAAGCTGATGATGGCTGCACTCTGCCCGCTGGGCAAGCTAGCTGTCATGGGCAAAGTAGGTGCCAGCGCCATGAGCAACCCAAAAACGCTCAGCCATGTCGCAAGGCAGACCCCTAGAGTAATGCATGTCACCTGCATCACAGGTACAGGTGGTTGCTCCCATGAGAGACCACCCGTTAGGGAAAGCTGCGAGAGAAGAAGCCGTGGAATACACGAAGCACCCATGAGTTGGCTTGGGATACCTGCTTCTTAATCCTGCGCACATCGCCGACCTGCAGCTCTGCTCCAGCTGAGAAGGCAATGATCGCAAGGCATGCATGATCGACCTGCAGGCAGCGCCCCAGTACATAAATGTGATTTTGAGGGGGTCCCATGAATCGGTGGTGGAACTATAAGGAGGTCCAAGGACTTACCACTGCGAGAGCTTGCAGGGCGTCAGCATTGAGAATGCTGAGGCAGTACGGCCCCACTATGATGCCGCCCAGAACATATCCAGTTATGAGAGGCAGCCTCACCAGCTGCGCTGCTGTGCCACACAACAGCAGTACTGGTGCCAGGAGGGCCAAAACTAGAAAGTGTATCCATGAGTATCCATCCATGGTGATCTCAGCAATCGATGTGTCGTCCCATCTGACTCAAATTTTCTGGTCTCGATATTTAGACGGCACGATGCGATGGATACCACCCACTCAGCGCAGAAGAGCTGTCATGAGGATAACAAATATCTGACATGCATAGCTGACCAAACAATGAGCTTGATGCAAGAATTTTTGCCTGCTAATCCAAGACCGGCCAAACTAAGCAGATAGCATGTACCAATCAAGCAGGTGCATGTTGGATATTGGAATCTGTGTCAGCGATATACAATCTCGTCTTCTCTTTCAATTTGAAAATAAACCATGCAGAACTAAAATTGATCCAATGCAACACTCAGACATGCAGCGACAACCCGGTTGATGAAGATTGGTGCTCGGTTCAAGTCTTTTAAACAAGGCCCAGGCACATCAGACGCCCAAGATTGCGAGCAAAATCTGACAAGAACTCAGGAGGTCATGAGTTCCTTTTATCTCTAGAGGATCTTGTCCATAATTGGGCCATGAGTCAAGAATTGGTCTTTGCATGCGCAGGAACGCCTCTGGCGTCCTTGATGTGTCCAAATTCCAAGACTACCGAAGATTACCGAACCAACCAGACATGCATACTCTGTACCAGCTTCCCATGGAAGCGATTCCAAGTTGCCACATAATTCCAGGAACTGGGTTTGTCGTTGATTTCTTCAAGTTCTCCAATCCAAGCGTGCCAGCTTATTTCTTGTCACATGCCCATGCAGGTAACACATTAATTCTCTTTACTAATGCCACCAATATGTTGCGTATTTATAATAAATCTTCCAAGAATTATTGTCAACCTTACATGACCTGGATTTTCCATCCAACTACTGAGTTGTTGGATCCTTCTTCGTAGTCTTCTCAATGCCTTCCGTGCTTCGCAGATCACTATGGAGGTATCACGGAAAACTGGCAGCATGGGACTATTTATTGTTCTGAGCAGACCTCAAAGCTCATCCAGCACTTTGAAAATGTCAAGGCCAGGCCAGACACCATCGTGGCACTACCTATGGAGACACCGACAATCATCCAGGGTGACGCCCTGCTGGTTCCCAGCTACCAATATTTGTCCTCAATCTTCACGGACTGACCCGAAATTACCTTTGTTGCCGTTCTGAATCTCGAGGTCGCCAAGGGTACAGCTTCCTTGCAGGGGTGGAGGTGACCCTTGTGGACGCAAATCACTGCCCAGGTGATTCTTTTCATGTCTGACCAACCTGTGGATCGCATGTGGGATTCAATGTGGGAATAAGTATCTCCATGGTCAACCACCAATTGCGCTGATCGCAGGCGCCGTGCAATTTCTATTTGAGCTACCGGATGGGAGGAAATACATTCACTGCGGGGACATGCGATTCAGCCCGCACCTCACAGACAACCCGCACTTGCAGCGCTTTGTGGGGCCGACCGCAGTATTCTTGGACACGACATACTGCAAGCCGCAGTACACATTTCCTCCTCAGGTGCACAGGTCGATTAGAGCATGTTTGAGTCTGTGCAATACCGCAGCAATCCAGCATTTGGGCTCGCCTGATCACTTTGGCTTGTTTCTGCAGGAGGAGGTTGTGGAGCATGTAGCCTCCACCATGCAAAAGATGATGGAGGAAGATATCAATCATCGGCGCCTTTATCTCATTCAGACATACTGCATAGGGAAGGAGCGCCTTTTTTTAGAGGTGAGAACAGCATTGTTGGAGGGCATTCTTTATTCAGCAGCTGCAACCAATGCACATCCGGGTGCAAGCAGTCCTGATGCTCTGTGCCGATTGGCAGGTTGCAAAGCGGTGCAAATGCAAGCTGTTTGCGAACAAGAGGAAACTCGGCATCATGTCGCAGCTCGACCTCCCTGGTGCGGTCCTTAGCAGCAATTTGAGTGGAAGCTGTGATACTTGTTGCCACACATGTGTATGACATGTTCCTGGGGTTTCCACGTCAGGTGTGAATATCGATGAGATCTTCACAACTGATCCTAAGAGCACATGGGTGCACCTGCTCCCTTGGGGCACGCTCGGGGAGGCGTTCCCATTCTTTAAGCCCAACTACAGGGTTATGGAAGAGTATGGCAAGGACATGGGCGCAGATGAGGTGACCACCTCTCTAAGAAAAGTAATCTCGTCGTTTCTTCATTGCTGTTATTCCAGTGACCCAAAATGCAAGTATGTGTCTCTGCAGGTGGTGGGGTGGGTGCCTACTGGGTGAGACCATCATGGCTTCTTCATACTTCTGGCAATCGAAGTTCAATGACATTGATCATGCATTCAGTTTAAGACGAGCTTCCTCAACAAACTCACGTCCAAGAAGCTGTATCTAGTGTACATTGAAATACATGCAGGTGGACATACGAGCACAAGAAGAATCTGCATCCTGTGAAGAAGCGCGGCCACCTCAGCATACACCTGGTGCCCTACAGCGAGCACAGCAGCTTCAGCGAGCTCGTGGAGTATGTCAAATTCCTGAAGCCTCATGAGGTGCGCTGACAGCTCTTGTGTATACCTCTCAATTAGTGGTCGAGGTGGGACTATCTGTGTATTATTCAGAGCAACTTCTATCCAATGAAGTACATGTGCATGGAGCTGCAGGTCATTCCAACTGTTGGAGTTGAGGGAAAAGAGGGTGAGAAGCGGCGCAGGGCCATTATGAAGCGCTTCAGCCGGCTGGTGGATCAGACATCCGCCAAGGCCAAGTTCCTGCAGGCCTTCCAGTCCAGGCAGGACAGCGGTGCGCTGTCAGCAGGGACAGCCGAGGAGGGCACTGATGAGGGCTCCAGGGCAGAAGCAGGAAGCACTGCAGAGGCAGCCAGCGAGGCAGGCGAGGAAGAGGCAGGGGAGTCAGCAGAAGCAGGGGTGGTCCTGGGAGGTTCTGAGCATGGCTCTGGTAAGATGGAGGAGGGTAGTGCCACAGTGAAAGATGAGGGGGACCCAGAGAAGGAGATGCCTAGGAAGGGGGAGGCAGCGGTACTGTTGGAGGACAATGGCAAGGCAGAAATAGAGATAAGTAGCAGCGGGGAGCCTGACACTGAAAGGGATGCAGATCCAGCTGAGCTGGTGGATTTGGTGGATAGCTATGGAACTGACAGAGCTCAGAAGCTACAGCGCATTGCCAGCGGCACACAAGCAGGTGCATTGTCTGGTCCGTGTGCCTCAACAACCTGCGTGGCAGCTGATGTTTTGCGTCCTGCACATGGCTCTCCTGTTGACCACCAAAATTTGTGAAGACCAGCAATAATGCTTGCGCAGGCACAAGCGCAGGCTCGGTCGTGGATGACTTTGAGGAAGTGCTAGAGCAATTCATGGGGATCCTTGGAGAGGGGTCCAGTCTATTGGAGGCCAGGCAGCTGCTGCTCCTTGCAGGCGGTGACCTGCAGCATGCCCTGAATCTCTACTGCGACCGGCCGCATACTGCGACGGGTAAGCTGATGTTTATTGAAACTCATATTTGACACTGACGGTTTATTGATTCTGATGCGCATGCCCCTGTTGCAGATGAAATATCCTAGCTTCGTAGATAGTGTAGGTTGTGTGGCAGGCGGTGGAACAGAGAGTTCTGATAAGGAGGAGATTAGAGGGGATGGCGCAGCGGCTGCATCACATGAGCAGGTCAGCAAGGCCCAGAAGAACACCGCTACTGCCACAGCCAAAACAACCAAACGCAAGGCTACCGCCTCCAGCAAACAGCCTCCCAGCAGTGCCAGTAAGCGCAAGAAGGCAGATGTGACCCCGGGGAAGCAGCGCACCATAGCCTCCTTCTTCAGGAGTGCTGCCAGCAGCAAGCTAGCGGATGGGGACAGCACGCAAGCCCTGCTAGGCGCCAAGCAAGTGGCAGATTTACAGAGCAAGCCAACACCACAGCAGCCTAAGGAAGAAGCAGACAGGTCTGCTGGGAGACAGGGCCAGGACGACGTTGTGTCGCTAGTGGACGAGGATGGTGAAGGCGAGGCAGGTGCTGAGGTGAAGACAGAGCCGGAGCAGGACCCCGGGGAAGCTCCTCAGAAGCCGCGGCGGCTCGGCGCATTTGCCACGGCCAGCGCGCCCTCAGTCGGGGTGTCCAACGCGCTCATCGAGAAGCGACGGGCCGGCCAGCGCAAGGCGGCAGGGGAGCAGCCGAGCGGCGTGGCGGAGGGGGCGGCGGCCGGCAGCGCGGTGAAACGGGAGGCGGAGGAAGCTGTGACATGGCCGGAGGGCACGCCTGCGCCCTACCTGGTCATCGCGCGCGCCTTCGCGGCCATGGAGTCCACCACCAAGCGGCTCGCCAAGGACAACATCATGGTTGAGATGTTCCGCGGCATCCTGCGCTGCTCGCCAGGTGTGCACATCACCATGATAACCTTTAAATTCCTTTTGTGGCAAGGATGACAATGTCAGCACGGCATTTGGGATCTTGTTCAGGACATGGCTGGGGCATTGGAATTGAGAAAAGCAATGTGAATTTTGGGTAAATATCTGGACAGATGACGTGGTGGCAGCGGCATACCTGACAATGGGCAAGATAGCGCCGGAGCATGAGGGAACAGAGCTGAACGTGGGCGGCAGCATCATCTCGACAGCCATCCGCGAGGCCACAGGCGTCTCCAGGCAGAAGCTTCATGCGCTGTACAATGAGCTCGGCGACCCTGGGGACGTAGCTGAGGCCTGCCGCCACACCCAGGTGCCATTGCTGCTTCCATGCATATGTACCTTGCATTGCATCGAATTGCATATGCTATGTATTGGAGTCTCTCTTGAAGGACTGTTGACACAAGAGCCTGAAAGTGCTTGGGTGGTGCTTGAGTTATCTGGGCGAGCATTCTGTTATGGGGATTGTGGTGCGCGCAGACAATGCTGATACAGCCGGCTCCGCTCACGGTGAGAGGCGTATTCAAGAGCCTGCATAGCATGGCGCAGCAGAAGGGCGCTGGCGCCACAGCCCGGCGCAGGCAGACCATCCTGCACCTGCTCCGCAGCTGCAGGTTTGCACCTGACTCATTGTCCCATCGGCCCTCATACTTATCAGCCCCAAAATAACCCACCTTGTGCAATGCAAGCAACTGTATTTCTTGGCTGTTCTGGAAAGTGTGCTCCCTATCAAAGCACTGTCTTACTGAAGCAGTCAATACTGCTTCCCTTACGTCCAGCCACCAGGATCTGGGGGCCATAATGTCTCAGATGATTGCCAGCATGAAACAGTCCAACTTCATCGTGGACCACTCTTCACTGTTATTCATCAGATTTGTCTGCTGCAGGGACTGCGAGACGCGGTACCTGGTGCGCACGCTGGTGCAGAACCTGCGGGTGGGCGCCAACTGGCGCTCCGTCATTGGCTCGCTCGCGCGCGCAGTGCTGTTGGAGAGCGAGGCCAACCGGCCGGCCAAGGCGCGCCTGGACGCGGCCGCCACGGCAGCTGTGGAGGCGTTCCATGTCTGCCCCAGCCTCGACATCCTGGTGGCAGCCATGCTGGAGCCTGGCGGCGTGGAGAACCTCGATACGCGCATCTCCCTCACCCCCGGTGCGCATTTTCATACCTCTGGACCCTGGAAACCAGACGCCTCCTATTTTTCAGCGGTAGCACATCTTGTCGTGCTTTCCCTCTGTATCATGGCTTTCTGGTCTTGGATCTGTGTGGGGCGCACTTGCATCTCCAGAACCATTTGTTTTCCAGCAAACATCTCTCCATTTGACATGGGCATCTATTGTGGCATGTCTCTGTGCAGGTGTCCCACTGAAGCCCATGCTGGCTTCCATAACGGAGGGAGTGGCTGATGCCATCCAGCAGCTGCAGGGGCAGCACTTTCTGGCCGAATACAAGTATGACGGCATCAGGGCGCAGGTGAGTGGGATCGAATTCAGATAATGACAGATGTGCTGATCTGGGTGTACAGAACTTGCAGAAATTGGTGCAAACATGGCATGCTGAATGTCGTCATGTGCGTTGCCCAGATACATTTGCACAAGAATGGGGATGTGCGGATCTTCTCCAGAAACTGCGAGGAGCGGACCAGCAGCTTCCCTGATGTGGCGGACGCTGTGCGCAGTGCTGCTGCTGGTGCGACCCTGCTGCACCGAATTACTTAATTTGTATTTCCTACAGCCTGCTACCCTGTGTCCAGACACTCTGCTCAACTACTGATAGCAGTTGTGTGGGAAATGGCAGGTGGGTGCAAGGAGGTGGTCCTGGATGCAGAGCTGGTGGCTGTGGACCGAGAGAAAGCCAATGAGCTAAAGAGCTTCCAAGAACTCTCAACCAGGGCGCGAGGGGCCATCACATCTCTCGAGGTGCCTCACTGTACCACACCATTCCACAATATAGCAGTCCGCTTGACCCTAACTAATGCCCTTTGCTTTCAGCCATGCTTTACAAATGTACTGAAATTATACTGGGGAAGCTCATGGGTGCCTGCAGGAAGGCTTCTGCCCTTCAGACTTATGCATGCGGGGCTGAATGCCTATGCATGGATGCCGCAGGTCAAGGTGCCAGTCTGCGTGTTTGCCTTCGACTGCCTCTACGTGGACGGCGAGTCGCTGCTGAAGCAGCCGCTGCAGGAACGCCGCGAGCGCCTGGCCGCCGCGTTGCCCAGCCTGCGCCCCGGCTTCGTCTGCCTCGCGCAGTCCCATGTCCTGCAGGCCCCTGCAGCCGCCGCCGCTGCGGCCGCGCCAGAGCTTCCCGCCCAGCCGGCCGGCTCCCCCGACACGGTGCAGGCCGCGCCGGTGCCGCCGGCCACCCCGGATCGCGCCGCCGCGCGGCCGGCTCTGGACCTCGGCGGAGCCGTGGAGGTAGATGCGGCCGGCAGGGATGACGTCATGCAGTTAGGGGCGGCAGCGGTGGGTGCAGAGGCGGATGCGGGTGCTGCGGCGGAGGGTGCGCAGAGTGCAGCGGAGGCCGGCACGGAGGCGCTGATCCGGGAGCACTTGCAGGACGCGCTGGCCGCCGGCACGGAGGGGCTCATGCTCAAGGCGCTGACCGGCCCTTCGGCCACCTACCAGCCCTCCAAACGCAGCAACTCCTGGCTCAAGATCAAGCGGTGAGCCTTGCTCTGTGCCATCTCTGCCATCTCTGTGCCCGTCTTTGCGGCACACTTTGTGATTGCTTAATGGCTGCGCATACTCTGAGCTCCTGCTGCATTTCCAGATATGGCAATGTTAGGCTGGCAGGAAACTCATGAAACGACACATCAAGGGAATGCATGCTTGAATATGTAAGTGTATCAAGGTCTCCCCCTTTTCAGTCTCTGTAATGCACTGCATTGAATGCAATTGTCATGTGTGGCGCAGGGACTACTGCGAAGAGTTGAGGGATTCGTTGGATCTGGTGCCGATCGGGGCGTGGCATGGCAATGGACGCAAGGTGGGCTGGTACTCGCCCTTCCTGCTGGCAGCCTGGGACCCCGATGCCGAAGAGTTCCAGACTGTCTGCCGCTGCATGTCCGGCTTCTCCGACGCCTTCTACGCCCAGGCGCGGCCCGGGATGATGCACCCTCATGCAATGCTCATCTGTTTTGTCACGTCGCATTAGATGATCTGCCCCTGCTGCCGTGTCTTAGCATCACATCTCGGGGTGATGATTGTCCAGCAGGGCTGTGGCAGATGAAGCAGTGCTGCTGCTCTAATGTGCAAGCCCATGAGTTTAGACATCACATGGAAGGTATGGGCTTGAGGAGGGCTCAGATAGATTATTCTTGTCATGTTGAGGGCAAATGAATTGGTGCGCAGGCGAAGGAGCGGCTAGACCAGCACCGCATAGAGGGCCCAAGGCCTTACTACAGCACCAACGAGCGCCCCAGCGTCTGGTTTGAGCCGACAGAGGTGTGGGAGCTGCGCGGAGCAGACCTCACTCTCTCAGCCGTGCACAAGGCCGCCTTCGGGCTCATTCACCCCACTCGCGGCGTATCTCTCAGGTAGCTAATCCTTCTTGTACTTGGTTTAACTCTTTTACGTGCTGTCAACAACTGCAGAAGCCTTGCTGGTGTCTTGCCGAGCAAGGTATGCTTTATTGACTTCAATCGTTAACCATTACTGTGAGTTGCTGGGCAGTTGACTGAGGATGGCACGCCGGCATGTGCAGGTTTCCACGCTTTGTGCGGTTGAGAGATGACAAGCGTCCCGAGGAGGCCAGCACCCCAGAAGTCATCAGGTGCCATATATAACCGCACCGCCTCATTATTGTGTTGATGCTGTGATCATTGCCGTTTTAGTGTGATGCATGGACCTGCAATATATTCTTTCATTCATTCCAGGGTGTGCTGTTATGGGTGATAAAATGAGAATTGGCTGTGCACAGGCAGCTGTTCAACGCACAGACGCGCAAGCTTGTCACAGCCAGGGAAGCAGTGGCAAAGAGGGATGGCAAGATAAAGACTGCTCCAGCAGCAGCGGAGGCTGCCAGCGATGATGAGCATGGGATTGTGAATGGGGAGGCAGCAGATCATGACGCTGAAGGCATGCGAGATGTTGAAGGGATTTCAGAAGATGCTTCCTAGAATTGAGAGCTTTGGTGTACAATAAGAAGACCTTTCTGTTGTCATTGGCTGATTGCTTACGCGAAAATGTACGATGGCAGATAGTTGTCCAAGAGCTTGCTCTAGAAGCTTCATCTGAGCAGGGGTTCTGGTGTGAGAATTTGAAATTCTGAATTTCGAATCCGGCTCTGAAACCACTGCAGTGTACATGTACATGTCAATCTGCATGTCACTCTGTCCCCAAACATGCAATAAAGCATACCTTGAATTGAAAGGCTCCCCACAGGTCTCAGCGGGAGTGGCCACCGTGGTGCCACCCATGGTGTCAGTGCGCACTGTACACACTGTACATGTCACATGTACTAGGGGTAATTACTATACTAAGTAGTCAGTATAGTGATTACTACTACATGTAGTACACGGTGCCACGTGACCATTATATATTCTTATTATTATTATTATTATTACACCGAGTCCAGCAAGGGGTAGGGTTATGGCAGCCTTCAACTGCAGCTTGTCTGCAGGACGCACCTTGCCTCTTGTCCAAGCCGCGGCGGCAAGACCCAATCAACCATGGCCATGCCCGGGGCGCGGTGCTCAGCGGCTGCTAGCATTTTATATGGATCCAGTATTGATAAAGTAGTCTTTGCGCAGAACACACGGAGCATTCAATGCTCAGCAATACCGACAAAAATCTTTTACAAGCACATGTGAGCAAAATCGAAGTTGCATATTGATGGATGAAGCCACACCACAGATTCTGGTAGGAGGGGTGGAAGCTTCCTCTCAGTTGCCAAGTCAGGCTTCTATCGCTGGCCAAGTTGGGGAAGGCAACTCCAACCAGCCCAAACACAATTTTTGCCAGGATTCCCACACAAAATATTCTCGTATAACAAAGCGAGCTCAAGGAGGACAGAGTACTTCCGTAACTTGCGTAATCAACGCAGGATCAAAGGTATTTGTTGAGCTCTAGTTGCAGGCAGCAAGTTGCAGGCAAGCATAGTCCTGAGAGACTGTCACATGCCACGTAACATATGAAGCCTCCTTTACAAAGGCCCTTTGCTCTGCTGCCGGTTGCTGAGGCGCTGGTCTGCTCTTGCTTTTCAGAGAGCAGATTGTGAGTCTTGCATATTCATATACCGGAGCCGTGCTGTTGGGACAAGCCGCATATCATGATCTAGGTGGGTGGTGGGCGTCAACATCGAGCTGGTCGAATAGATCAGACTCTGACATATCTCCCTTGCGCCTGCTTGTTTGGATTCGGAAACCTCTAAGGAATGATGCCTGCGCAGGCGTCTAGGGGCAATTGATAGGAAAGAATGGCCAACAGCATGGCCAGCAGCATGACAGGATTTGTGCCGCATCCACCAGTAGTGACACAAACACCCCTTCGCAGTGGAGCCCAGATTCAAGAAAAGTATGTGTGGGTTTGCACTTAAGCCATTGCGTTTTGGTAATGTCTCTCTATTCAATGAAACAGAGTCCTGGCAAGAGCGACTTCGGACCCCTGTGATGGCGTTGTGTTTGTCTAGGTGGAAGGTGCAGTTGCCCAATGTGGGGGCTGCAGATGAAGATGAGCAATTTGGTGGTTGCCGTGGCGTTGAGCATTGCTACCAGAGGCTGGATCAAATCGGAGAAGGGACGTATGGGCAGGTGTGGAAACTTCCAGGCCCTTGCATTGGAGAATCAAACATTCAAGTGGCACACATAACTCTCAATCTCACTCACTCACACTGCTGCAGGTGTATCTTGCCAAGGACAACAAGACCAGTGAGCTGGTAGCCTTGAAGAAGATCCGGATGGACAATGAGAAGGAGGGCTTTCCCATCACCGCCATCCGCGAGATCAAGCTTCTCAAGAACCTGAGCCATCCCAACGTGATCAACCTCAAGGAGATTGTGCGCTCTCAGAGTGAGCTTCCCTTGCTCTCTACTCTCCTGCTAGAGTGTTTGTGTCATGCTCAATCCCAAATTGCAAAGTAGATTATGCTTGGCACATCGCACTGCTTACCAGGCCCTCCTGTTTTGCAGCTCACAGGTGCAACAACTTCAAGGGCAGCATCTACATGGTCTTTGACTACATGGACCATGACATGACTGGCCTCATGGAGCGCTTGGGCTACAAATTTACCGTGCCTCAGGCGCGCTCCTTGCCACTCCCATTGCACCATGTGCTCATGCATCTCTGCTGCAAGGCTGCCTTGCATTTTCCCACCACAGGCTGGATGATCAATCCTGCTTCAGTCTCCAAAGCCCTTTCCTTTAATGAAATTCTGGTATCCTTCCCAGCAATTTAGTGATAATTTCAACATTTGTTTGCGTTGTTGATGTACCCATTTCCACAATGGAGCAATGTGATTGTAGACATGACATGACGTGCCGAGGCATGCGGTGGCTGAGGAGTGTGGGCGCTGTGTGGTGCGCGCAGATAAAGTGCTACATGAAGCAGCTGCTGAAGGGGCTGGCGCACTGCCACCACCAGGGCGTGCTGCACCGCGACCTCAAGGCCGCCAACCTGCTGATCAACAACGAGGGCGGCCTCAAGCTGGCCGACTTTGGGCTGGCACGCAAGTTCCGCGAAGGCGACAAGGACTCCCGCTTCACCAACCGCGTCATCACCCTCTGGTACAGGTGCGGCGCAGGCGCTGAGTCATTGTAATCCTCTGTCATTGAATTGTTCGGCATGGGGCTTATTCAATTGAGTCAATAAAGGCTCATGTAATGTCCTCAGTGTAGAGTCCTCTATATCGAGTCTGTTGAGGTTGGCGCCTAGGCATACATGCAGGGCTCCTGAACACTGAGTGAAATGACTCGCTTTGACATGAGAGGCATTCCTTACTTTCGATTGAAAACCGTTGTCGAAGACCTTGTAGGATCGGCATGTCTGCTTGTGCAGAGCCAATCGGAGCTCAATGGATTTCAAGGGCATGCTAGCCATTTGTTTTGTCTGCAGGCCGCCGGAGCTGCTGCTGGGCTCGGATCACTATGGGCCGGAGGTGGACATGTGGAGCGTGGGCTGCATCTTTGCTGAGCTGCTGACAGGGAAGCCCCTATTCCCAGGCAAAGACGAGACGGACCAGCTCGACCGCATCACCAAAATCACCGGGTCCCCCACAGAGAGGAACTTCCCCGGCTGCACAAAGCTCCCCTAGTAAGCCCCGCTCTTCCGCGCTACCACATCAAGAATTGACAATTGTGCGCCTGCATGCTGTCATGCAAGTCTTGTTGACTGCTGTTGTAAATGATGGTTGCTGTGCTGCAGCTACAAGCACATGAGCCACAAGTACAAGGAAGATCGGCTGCGGCGGCACCTGCTGTCCACGTGCCCGCATCTGCCGGAGGGTGCCCTGGAGCTGCTGGAAACCATGCTGACGCTGGATCCAACCAAGCGCATCTCTGCTGAGAAAGCTTTCCTGGTCAGTTCCTGCCAACCCCTTTGCGTAGCACCTGTCAGATTGCTCTGCATAGCGCTATCGTTGGTCAGTATATGCTTATCTCTTGCCTTTCAGTAGGCAAATTGACTGAGTGCCCCATAGACCAAGTCAGGACTGTTTTCAAGCATCCATGCCTTGAATTTCATTTAATACATTGTTCCACTTAAGAGGTCATCTGAGACTTTAGCTCCAGAGGAATGTCTAATTACTTGGAAAGAGTGTGCAGCTGTTGCTGAGTCAGGCTGGGGTTGTTCTGGGCGCAGGACAATTTCTTCTGGCATACAGAACCGAAGCCGTGCGAGCCCAGGGACCTGCCCAAGTTTGACCCCTCCCACGAGCTGGACATGAAGCGCAAGCGCCAGGCCGACCGTGAGATGCGCCAGCAGGTGCTCCCTCCCTCTGCCCCTCCCTGCCTGTCTCTCAAACAATTTTTATTTGGCACTTATCAGCACTGAAGATCCCAAAGATGTGCATGGACCTGGGCTGCTCATGAATTGGTGCATTTGTGCAAACACACTGAAAGAGTGTGTATTTATTGCAGGGTGGCGGCCAGCAAGGGCATGGCAGCCATGGGCCGGATGCAAAGCGCGCGCGGCACAACCCGCACCCGGCCACCGCCCACTCTGCCTACGCAGCCCCGGCTGGCCAGGTGTGCCTCATGCTCCCGTCAGATCCTTCTGGCCAAAGCTTCAGTCCAGTCTCAGCGGATGCCAAGCCATTTTTGTCTGTGTACCAGTGCTTCCTCTCCTGCAATGAACGCTGATGTCTGGTGTCTCCTCTGTGTGGGCATGAATGAGGGCTGGTGCTGGTTTTGCAGGTGCCCCACGGCGGTTTCAGGCAGCCTGTGCCGGCAGTCGCAGCCGCACAGCGGGGCGGTATGGCAGTTGCCCACGGCAACCCAGCAGCGGGCTACTACCCCGGCCCTGCCGCCAACCGCGGCGGCCCGGCCAGCAGCCGCTTTGCTGGCGGCGCCGCCGCTCCCGGGCAGCGCGCGTACGCGCAAGCTCCCGTCCAGATGGCTGCCCCTACTGCGTACGGGCAGCAGCAGCAGTATGCAGGTGCACACGCTGACATGCAACCTTGCGCATTGAAACGTACATAAACTATACCACTAAGTCAGCTGCCATCTGAGCATCGTCAATATGCACACTTGTTCGAGCACAATTGCGGAAATGGCCCATTGCCAGTCTGCATGCTCGTTTGAGCATAGCTGCAGATATGACCCTGCAAGGAGGGCAGGCCGGTCTGTTCATCATGCACTTGATTGTGCTGATGCTCCTTCACTGTCCTTGGCGCAGCCGGGCCTGCAGCGGGCTACGCAGCTGGCCAGCGCTATCCTCCGGCGCAGGCTTCTGCACCTGCGTATGCCGGCCAGCAGCAGGCGTATGCTGGCGGCTACATGGCGCCTGCCGCGCAGCCGGCCCAGTACGGAGGCTACGCTGCACGGCCGGGCTACGGCGGCGGGGGCCAGCCTCCGGCGCGGATGCCCCCCAGCACAGGATCCTACCCCTCACATGCCCACCGCCCGCCCAGCCACGGGGGCAGCAACCGCGCTCCCTCGTGGCAGGGGCAGCGGAGGTAGTGGGTGTCAATGCAGCAGCTGTATGCCCTTTGTGGAGGCTGCAGCTGCTCCGCTTGTTCATGGCCCACAGTGGCTGTTGCAGTGGGAGTTCTGGTGCTGCCTTATATTAGCTATGTATCGCAAGCGGATCAGTGCTTGTGCTGTGAAATTTGTGCATACTTAGTAGTGAGTAGGTGTGTTGTTTGGAGAATGCACGGAGAGTGTGCTTCTCCTGGGAGCTATGTATGAAGAGTGATTATGCAATGATCGTGAGATTTCATTACATCATGTGTACAAATGTCTTCATTCAGTCATCCTTTGTCGTTGCCACGCTACATTGCTCAATCAAAGGGTCGCAGCACAATCAGGTGCAATTATGCGACATCCAAGGGAGTATGTGTTGTACGCTCAGTTTTGTCAATCTGCCAGCGTTTTCTTGAATGTACACGTCCAATGTAACAAATGTCGTTCTTACTTGCAGAGGAGTGCACTCAAAAATGGCAGCTCTCTGTCGTTCATTCTTAGCCCTGAAAACGGGCGATGACTATCATCTTATTTGCGACATGCCTGGACTCTAAAATGCCAGATGCTGCATGATAGCCTCCGTGTCAAAGTTGAAATTCAACCAGGCCTGTCCAGCCTGAGGCAACTCCTGCAATGCACAGGAAAAACTGCTTCACACACAATGTGACCAATGCATACACCAATTGATATTCCTCAAACAAAAAATGCGCCAACAAATGGCGCTGTCGTCTAATCCGCGGCGCAGCACACACCTTGATGTTTGCAGTGGATGCAGCTGCATCCTGCACTGCCCCTCCACCTGGAATAGAAGATGTCTCCTCAGCCTCTGGCGCCTTGGCCCCAGGCTTCTTCTTCTTTGCCTTCTGCGATTTCTTCTTCTTCACAAAGCGCCTCAGCTGACTCACATATGGAGCCACCTGCTCATGCAACACATGCCTGTCAATAAAAGTGGGTTGGAATTGCGTTACCCTGATGCAAAAGTGAAGAGCCAGCAATGCTGACAATGGCCTTGCTGTGTGACCTGAAGATTCACTGAAATGTCAGCTAAGAGCGGAGTGTGGCTGCAGTGTAGACCTGGTAGAAATGGTGCCTGGCACCCTCAGCGGTGTTGTACTGCATGGCCGCCTCCTCACTGGCTGGCAGGGAGGTCACAAAATGCCACCCAAAGGCGCCAATCTCCCCCCGCACCTGAGGCTCAAACTCTGTCGTCTCCTCCACCTGTAAAACTCCAATTGTCAGTGCATGAACCCTCCTGTGCAGTGGGCCATTGTAACGCTCTTCAGTCAAAATTCCAGCAAACTTTCTGGGCAGTGATGGGGTGGTCAGGTGCATGCTTGTACGTACCCCTGTGATGATATAGAGCTTGCTGCGCTGCTGTTTGATGTGGCGCTCGATGCAGTCTTCTTCCACGAGCATGTCTGAGATGTCCAAGCCCGTCTCCTCCCTCACCTGCACCATAACTCATCTGATTCTAGCCCTGTTGCTCACAGTCCTCTTGAAAAGAGGGCATGTCCTCTGGAGCTAACGTGATTTGAGTCTAGTCCTGGCTCCTTGTGCGAGGAACTGTCCGCACGATAGCTTGCCCATTGGATTGTACTCGCCACTGTCTCAGATCTGTAATGCGACATAGGTGAACTATTATGAGACAAAGAGGAAGAAGTATGCACCTCGCGTATGGCGCAAGCTGAATCTGGCTCATCTTTGGCAACCTTCCCCTTTGGGAAACCCCAAGAAGCGCTGTTCTTGAAGCCCCTGACCAGCAGGCACTTGTCCATGTTCGTGTTCAGCAGGATGGCCCCCATCACGGGGACAGTCTGTTTGTAGGCGCTAAATCGGGCATAGATGCTGTCCCTGTCTTTGTACAGCTGGGCAAGCCCAGGACAGTGCTGGAAGATGATCCCTGTGAACGTCCTGAGTGACAGGGACTTGAGGGATGGGTCGTTGTCCCTGCAGAAGTCCTGCAGAGCACGATGCTTGTCTTTATACCTGTATAAAACATCCAGTGATTCCTGCACGAAGTAAGCTGAGATTGGTGCACGTCGTACCTCGTAGTACCAGTGCGCCTGCTCTACTAGAAACATGAACTTCTCAAACGACCTGCGAATGACCACGGGGCAGAGATCAAGCTGTGCTTTTCGCCTTGTGAGAGCCAGAAAAAGATACATGAGCCAACTTGCATAGTTTCCAGAATGGTGAAATTCAATCCATGCGGGAGCAGCTTGAATTGATGACTTACTGAAGGTCTTCGGTTGGCACATTGAGGATGAATCGTGTGCACAGATCATCCAACAACTCCTCGCTCGGCACAATTCGAGAAGCCATGCTCTTCCTATCATGTACAGCTCCCTCAGGGCCTCAATAAATCTTGCAACTTAATCAAGAGATGCTTGCAAATCTTCCAATGTAATCCTCTTGAGGCGAGTTTCAGAAGTCTTCCTCAGAGGACACTGCAACTGTGAGTCATCAGCCACGTGTACACATAAGGTGCCACCTGGCCATCGACTGCTCGAATTGCACGATGCAAATTGTATCATAAACAGTTCATCGCTGATTCATCTGCATAATAAGTACAAGTGCCCGTGTGTTGAACCACATTCTTGTCAGGGTCTGGCTCTGTTGCTGATCGGGGTCATCGCCTCGCTGAGATTGTAAATAAAGCGGCATTCATTAAGGCGTGCTTGATGATGTGAAGTAAACCCGAAAAGGATTTATAGAGGCCGATTTCCAGGATTGGAGCTTTAAAGAGAGATTTATATAAGGCGGACTTCACAAGTGTATAGGAAGATGATGAACAGGAACTTCCTAGATCCTGAGCAATCGCGCTCGATCTACCGCAGAATGTAGAAAAGGTTGCAACTTCACATCTCTGAGCCGTGCCAAGGAGATTTAAGGGTTACAGCGTCGCCCCTGCGGACTTCCAATATGACTTCCTACGCAGAGAAGTAATTATACTGCAAGCCACAAGATACTCGGGAGGCCACCAGCCTGTCGATCTGTAGCGCAGTGACGGGTAGGACCTGCCCAGCTTATGGCATTCAAGCCATCTACATTGAAACCTCCTGGAGCGCCTCTCCGTGCCAAGCAGAGAAGTGCTTTTGGTGACTCAGAAGATGCCGAGCTGCAAGAGGCTTCTCACTCTCTGGACACCCCTCGGAAAGAAGGTGCTGACAGACCTGTTTCCCTTCCCAATTGCCTTGCTGGATGCTCCATGCCAGTGGCCGAGTGTCTGACAATGTGCTGCTGTTCAATGCCTGCGGTGCCTGCGACCCTTGGCTACCAACTTAAGTCAAAGTGGCTGCTGCAGGTGCACTGCAGCTTGTACCTGTCCCGGCGTGGCACTGCCAGCTGGCACTGGCCTTGACGCAGACGGCCTTCTGCATCGGCAGCGTGTACCTCAAGTCCTGCCTGCGCCAAGTGAACTCTGCCAACGGCCAAGTATTCCACCCCATCATCTATGCCTTCCTGCGGGAAGTCATCGCTGGGCCTATCATGTGTGCCATGGCATGGTTCATGACAGGTGATCCATCCAACATGTCTGCCGCCTTGAGTCCATTAATTTTATTGAAACTCGCCCGCTGCATTTATCAACATTACGCTTGGGACACCCAAAACTCCATCTCGCCTGCTCTTACGGGAAGCCTTCCAGCTCTTGCGGCTCTTGCGGCTCTTAGAAATCGCGCAGAAAGCATCAAACAGCGCGGAGGTGCCCCCCTCCGCAATGGGCGCGCTGTGGGCCCAAGTAGATGCACATGGGGGGTTGTGCGGCCCTGTCGGCTTCGGCTGTGCTGTAATCTGGCAGAGCATTTGTGGCAAGCAGCACCGAGTGCACTTTCACCGCGCGCAGGGCTGCTGCCGAGGAGGGTGGATCTGGTACGGGTGATGGCGCTGGGGCTGTGCCTGTACTTCAACCAGCTCTTCTACATTGTGGGCATCGACATGTCGGGCGTGGTGGTGGCCACCTGCATGCAGCCCACCATCCCAGTCTTCACCGCCATGATCGCCGTGCTGCTCAACCTGGAGGCCGGCTCCCTCCAAAAGTTCATCGGCATCGCGCTCGCAGTCGGCGGCTCCATCTGCATGGTCAGCCCCTCTTCTTCGTCTACAATGTCTGCTGCAGTGACCGGCTCCAAGGGAATGGTCATCCCCTCGTTATGTGCCAACCACACGCTGCAGTCGGCGGCTCGAATGTGCATGGCCTGCTTCTGTTTTGGTTTAAATCAAATGCTTGCTGCAAGGTCTGGCTGGCTGAGGCGGTTCTGGTCGGCTCAAAAGCACTGGACTCCAGGGATGTTGTGGACTCGCTTGTGTGCCGCGGCTTACCGTAGAGGGCTTGTCAAAGCATGCATGCTTTGTTGAGATTGGGTTGAGACAGCTCAGTGGGGAAGTGATTGGGGTATGCGGCGCAGGTGTTGGGGGGCGTTGGGGGGCACCACACGGCGGCTGAGGGACGGCACCTGATGCTGGGCAACATGTTCCTGCTGCTCAACACGCTCGCGATGGCTTGCTACTACCTCAGGTTTGATCACACTTTCTCACTTTGGCTGCCACGCACCCTTCCTCGGCTACTTGAGTATGTTGAACACACTGAGTGGTGGTGGTGCAAGCAATGAGAACTTTAGCTGTGCTGCTGCAGCGCGAAGCAGCTGGTGGCCAAGTACCCGGCCATCTGCGTGGCGGCCTGGTCATACGTGACGGCGGCGGTGTGCATGGGGGCCACTGCGCTGCTGTTTGTGGAGCAGGACGGCTGGGAGGTGCCCCGGCAGCTGTGGGGCCCACTGGTCTACTGGATCTTCATCTGCTCCGTCATCGGCTATTACGTCGTCACCTGGGCCACGCAGTACTTGCCCGCCTCGCAGGTGCTGCCACATCGCCGCGCTATTTGTATGAGAGTGTCTGAAAACGTGTATGACAGACCCATGTCTGGAAGGAGATTTGCCTTCCTCAAAGTCTGCAGACTGTCTGCATACGTACCGTGCCTCCTGGCATGAACAGCCTGCAATAAATAGCAGTAGTAGAAGCTGTGGCAGTAGCAGTACTGGAGCAGTGCAATGTGATATTAAATGATAAAAAAATCTGCAATGTACTGAACTGGCGTTTGTCACTATGCGGCATCTGTGAAGAAAATGCGACATTGAGCAGTGCTTTGCGCGTGGGCAGGTGGCTGCGTTCCAGTGCCTGCAGCCGATGGTGGGGACGGTGCTGGCGTTTGCAGTGTTGGGGGAGGAGCCGTCGATCTGGGACTTGGGCGCTGTTGGAGTGTTTGCGGGGCTGTTGCTGGTTGTGAGTGACAGGAAGGACGCCAAGGAGCATCCTGTCATGTTGGGCATGCGGCGAATACTGAGCCAGCAGAAGCTGCTGCAGGGGCAGCTGTCTGGCGTGCTCCGGCCGCAGCAGAAGTTGAAGACTGCCAAGTCTGGGGGCAAGGCTGCCTGGCAGGAGGTCTTGTAGGAGAAGCTCTTTGAGCATACTCTGCTTTCAGTCTAGTAATAGTTCTTGCAATTGATGCGAGTCCTCTCCTCGAACAATCGCTGCGGTTGTGGGTTGCAAGGCCGGCCACGTGCAAGATCAGACAGGGAAATTGCAATTGTCCGCAAATCGTGCAACTTCCCTGAGGCAAAAAGAGAGAGAATGCAATGCGATGTTTCTGGAGTAATGGCAAGGAGGGTCATGTTCTCAAGAACCTGCCACGTGCAGTGCGCCAAGGGAAATTTTGTCCTGGAAAACAGGGTGGATCTGCATACTGCATTCATATCCTGGATATTTGCAATAACGGAAAGAGCATACAGATCTACTTTCCGTGTCGACTCAGCTGCCGATCCGTTCTAGATCACTCCGACTCAGGGTCTCGCCTGATACCCGTAATTCAATCATTCTCGTGAGAGAACACGGTGATAAATATAGAGATATGTTTCAACTATGTTTTGATGTGACATCAGGGAAGCACTTCAAGTGTTGCCTCCTGACGAGATTGTAACGCTTTCCATGTCGAGAGTTAGCATCTGATCTTGAACCAAGGCCAATTGTACAATCCATCCTTATGAAGTCATCCGAAGAGCAGAATAAATTGTCCCTTGTTATAATCGGATCAGGATGCGCAGCTCTGCATTTGCTCTCACGCCTGCCTGTGCGAGTGCTGAAGGTAACCCTCTGGACCGCTTTGAATACATCTAACGATCAATTGACGACCAGTACAGTCTTCTGAAGGGACATGCTTACAGGAAACCGTCTGTATCGATCAATCTGGGCAGTGGATGTCAGCCTGGAAGGAAAAACATTTGAAAATTGGGACCCAGTGTCTGCGGATGCCTGCAAACCACACCCCTCACAAGAGCCCTACAGCCTTGAGCTCCTTCTGCAAGCTGGAATCTCGCGTAAAGGTGTGGCGGCAGCATCATTCCCTCCTCATCTGCCACCTGTCAAGCCTTCTAACTCTAGTAACACACCATGTCTGGAGAGCGCAGGAGCTTCTTCTCACAGAGGGAGCTTCCTTGGTACCATCCCTGCAGCTGTTGGAAGATTTCTGTCACAAAACCGTCATCAAGAGCGCCATGGCACACCTGCAAGGGCTGATCAAAGACAGCGTCACTGCGGTTCACCCGCATGATTTTCCTGCAGATGATGAGGATGAGCCAGGCTCAGGTATTCTTCGCTTGCCCATCATTGCAAAAAGCTTCGGTCAATTTTGTCAAAATTATTTTCGCGCAATCAACAGCACTCGCTTCATGGCATGCGTTTGTGAATGCGCAGACGGCTGCAGAGTCAGCCTGGCCAGCGGCAGAACAATCATCACAAAGGCTGTCGTTTACTGCAGCAGCCCCACAGTCCCGGTGTGGCCCACGTGGGTGCAGCCTGACACTTTCCCCGCTGCAAATGCGGAGCAAGCCTCAACACAATTGCCCGATGCAAATGGGCAGCAGGCCTCGGCAAAAGTGCCCCTCATTCAGCATGCGACTGACGTGCTGGTCAGCCAGACTGCTGTGTCAGGCAGGGCAGTGGTGATCGTGGGTGGAGGCATGACAAGTGCTCAGCTGGCGCTGAGGGCGTGCAGTGGAGGGGCTGCCAGCACCACCCTCATCTGCAGACACAAGCTCTGCGTCCGAGCGCTTGACTGCAAGGTGCTTTGCTCTCATCTGTTAATTGAAGACCAGACTCAACACATATTTGCCTGCTACATGCAGATTGCTGAGCTACTGCTGAGCTGAATGCTGAGCTGGCTGAACACATATCTTGCTTGCTTCAATCGATGACAGACCTGCTGAAAACACAGACCTGCAGAAAAACCAAGTACTAATGGTGCTCCAGGTGGGCTGGTTTGGAAACAAGGAGCTGGCAGCCTACAGGGCGAACACCGACCATTTGCAGCGGATGCGGATGTGTCACACAGCGCGCGGGAGCGCCAGCATCAATGCGACGACCATGACAAATCTGCACAGCGCCGTCAGCGCTGGCAGGCTGCAGTTGCTGGAGGACTTTGAAGTGGCAAGCTCTTCGCAGCAGGGCCACCGGCTGTGCCTCTCCTTGCGGCACAGGACATGCCACGCCAGGAAGCATGCTGCCGCGGCACATGCGGAGCTGGAGTGTGTGAAGGGCGCCAGCAGTGAGACTTGTGCTAAATTAGTTGAAACTATTGCACGTGAGAAGTATACAATACTACTGGCATTGACAGTGCTACCGGGTTTCTGAATATTGGCTTGGCATGCCGGCGAAAAATATGATCAGCCTGAAACATAGCCCATGCATGGACATATTTATATCTAGCCGCTCGAGGTAATAATTTGGTCCTGCAGGCAGCGATGAATGCATATACGCGGATGTCTTGTGGCTGGCGACTGGGACAGCAGTGGATTGCCTGTCAGACCCTCTCCTGTCACAACTTCAGGCCGCTTGCCCCACAGAGATCGTTGGGGGCTACCCTGTGTTGGACGACAGCACACTGGCCTGGCCCGGGCTGCCTCTCTTCTTGCTGGGCCGCAGTGCAATGCTGTCAATCGGCCCTGCTGCAGGCATGCTTCACCCGCCCTCCTGCCAAAAAAAGCGATTACAATGCGAAAGATAGCTTGCCAAAAGAATGGACTTTGATGGCTATATATAAGGTCTAGCACGAATGTCCAAAAAGATTAGTGAGCGTTTGCAAATTGATGGCGTGCAGGTGAGATGCCGGGCATGCGGATAGGGGCAGACCGCATTGTCAAGTGCATCATGGGCATTGTCAATGGGTATGGGCTGCCAGAGGTGATGCCATGGATATCCGTTGCCCAGCAGCTCGGAGATGAGCGAGGCCGCATTACTGAAGTGGAACTACCTGCATTTGACGACCCAGAAGAGATGCTACCATTGGTAAGCTCTCGCACAACTTCCACCAAAGGAATTGAGATGCCTAAAACCCATGCACAAATTACAAAAATGGGCCGTCTTTTCATGGCTCCTGCATGTGCAGGATCGGATCACGCCAAGTCAGGCTGCACCCTTTCAACGCAGACATGCAGCTGGTAAGCTGGAAGAGATCTCAGGCTACAAATGGAGTGATGATGCCTTCGAGGTCTGCATCACCATCCCTCTTTCTGAGCCCATCCCAAAGCAGCAGGTGCGCAGACAAAACCAACACCTTGCTTACATACATATGCTTCTATTGTGTCTTTTAAGTCTTTTAACAATTTAGTTTATAGCATTTAACGGTGCCCTGCATGCACATGTGTTCAAGCCTTCTTGCGCTGAATGCACAGGTGCATGTGGTGTTTGAGGAGAGATCTCTGGAAGTATGGGCTGAAGGTGCCAGCATTACACACCATTTGCATGTGCCCATATTGTACAGCCGCATCCTACCAGCAAGGTGCAAGGTGAAGGCAAACAGCAAGCGCATGAGGGTCTACATCCTGCTTCACAAGGACAACGACATTCAATGGCGATTCTTGAAAGGCTGACGTATTTCCTAAGATATGCCAGCATTGCTGATGTGCAATAATTTCACACAGCAACCCTTGTAAACCAATTTCATGTCAGTCACAACGTGTTCATGGCTCGAGGCAACATTTCTCTCAAACACTGCGCCAACGCATGGCAGCGATATTTACTCATCCTTATCAGATTTTCTGGCATACATTGCAAAGAGCTGGCATAAGGTCATGCTGCTGCCATGGCCTCGTCGTTGTGCGCAGCCTCCAGATCCGCCAGGAATTGGACTTCGGTGCGATGGCAGCCGCACATGTTGCAGAGATGTACCGAGCTGCCTGCCTGGATGGGCACCATAGTGCCAAAGCAGTCTGTCCGGGGGCACACATACTTCAGCAGGAACACCTGGATGTACCCTGCATCCGCCCGGTCCCCTTCCTGCTCTGCTTCTTCGCCCATGCTGCCAGCTTCCCCAGACGCTGCCCCAGCACCTGCTTCCACTTCCATTTGCTCTTCGTCCCCAAGGTTGTCTGCCTCATCGTCGCTCGGCCATGTGCTCTCCTCCTGCATTGACACCACACTCGGTCTACTGAAGTTCACACTCATTGTCGGCCACAGATCTGTCTCTCCAGACTCCCAAGATCGGCAAGAATCCCAGACAGTAGCTACACTTCCTCACTACCCCTATGACAGTGCCAACAAGACTGACATTGGGGAAGGGGCCTGGTTTTCCATTCCCTGGGGACGGTGGTCAAAGATTTGGGAAAGGGGTGAAAGGGAGTTCACCTTGCAGCGGGGGCAGTTGCAAGCAAAGCCATATTGGTCCTGGCATCGCTGCTGCCTGACATGGTAGCTGGTGTGCATGGGAAAGTAGCTCTGTGTGAACTCCTCACCGGCCGGCAGATTATGCAGGGCCTTAAAATGCACCTGTACACACCCCTGATATTCTCAGACACACATCCACCAGGCCGGCTATTTGGTCATGCACAATCCGGCAGTGCATGTCCCAGCCTCATAAGGACATGCGGAAGAATGGAGTCAAGCTACACTTCATAGACATGTCACGCACCGCAGTGTTTTCCGGCGCGTTCACATCTGCTTCATCAAAGTTGTCCACCCGTGCAACATTCGGCAGGCACTCGTGGTTGAGGAGGGATGCCTTCGGATAGAGGGCCGTCCCTCGGATCCTCCTCTCACCCTGCCACAGAATCCAGATTTGCTTGAGGTTGATGTACTGTTCCCAAGACATTGTTCCTTTACCTCAGCTGGCAATTTCTGTTTGTAGAGGCAAAACCTCACCTCGGGCCCTGAGGGTGCCATGATGCCATACCCATTCAGCTCCTCCTTGGCAAGGGCGTCCGCCACCTCCTCAGGTGAGAAAGGCCTTGATCCTGCAGCTTTGGGATAAAAAATTATCCTGGTAGTTGTGCAGAGTGCAGCAGCAGCATGCTGGCTGCTTCAGCCGCAGACCCCCAAAATAAAACGCGAGGGAATTGCAGAACAAATACTGCCTAGACCTGCCAACTGTCGCACCTGCCAACTGCGGCAGCTGTGCGGATAATGTTGCGGTGCTCAGCCGCCTGAACAGGTCAGAAGAGTCTTTGCTCCTGCTGTGTGCTGCCCCAGAGAGGCCTGCAAAAGCTGCCCATCTGGCGCTGGCTGCCTCATCATGGGTTGAGGCCATGAATAGCGCCTGTGCCTGAACCAGGAAACGCAGAGTTGCGATGCTCTCCCCGCTCAGCCCATGCATGTCCAGCTTTGCAAGCGTCCTGCATGCAGTCCCAAGTGTGATTGCAGGACTTGCACGCCGCGCAGACAGTGAATAGTACGCTAATACAGGCTCATGCATGTTGCATGAATGCTTTATATGGCAATATAACATCAGTAATCATGCTGTAATGAGTTTTGGGAGCAAGCTTGCCTGCACACAGCAGGTGAATGACCAGCTGGGTCCTGGCGAGCCCGGCGCTCACAGTCAGCAGAGCAAAACATAGCCTGGCCGCAGTCATTGCATGCCACAGTGTCTGCACAAGCATAAAAAAACGAATCTTTCAGCGAAGTAAATTTGTGCATCCTGCAGCATGATGGTCTGTAGAGAGGCCGGCTGCTTTTATGGATGTGCAGAGCTACTCACCACTTCTGCCGGCCTGTGTACGCAAACAAGCAGTGCAAAACTCTCCCACATCGTTTTGAGCTATTATTATAGGAAGATCTGAAAGGATAACTTCGCCTGCAGCGACATTTCTTCCAGCCTTCAACCCCTTTCCTCTGCCAGGGATGTCGACAACGACGGCTACGTCCGTATTCATCCTTGTTGATACGATGTCACGGATGTATTAGACTACAGATATCCGCCTCATCAAGAAATTAGAGAGATGTCTACATTGCAAAAGCGATGAGATTGATCGCCGCCCATGCCGGTGCCACATTGCAGCTTCCAGGAGAGAGGAAGCTAGCTTTACAAGTATGAACCCCACCTGGAAAATGCCCCTAGCAGACAAAGTCGACGAACTGTTTGGACATCACCCAGTACACGAGCTAGGCATATTACATGAGCACTGATCTCAAGCGCGTCCCATTGCTTTCAGGAGGGCACACGCACATGCATGTGCACACCGTGGCTGGCAGCACTGCTTGAGCAGCACTGCTTCAAGTTGACCCCCTGTTGCAGTCCTAAGAGTTCCTTCCAGTAGGTTTAAGGCGACAGACCGCCCATCGTCAAAGCATCTACAGCCTGCCAACCAGATTGGTCATGACAAAGCCTCACACCTGAGGCTACACCGGTGACCGTCTCAGGTCACTGAGTCAGGTCTATTGCACGTGCATGCAGCCCTAGGTGCACGCAGTGCGCCGCCCCCATCCAAGTGTCAATATGACAAGCATTACACATGGCATGAGTGCGCCTATTCTTGGGACTCTACATAGTCGGGGTTCTCTTTGAGGATGACGATGCCCTCCAGGACGCTGGACAGCGGCAGGTACTTGTTGGTCGCCAGCTCAGCGCGGTCCCCCACGCTCAGCAGCACCGGCGTCGTGTGCGTCTGGAACCCTGTGATTGTCTTGGGCCGCCCAGCCTGCCACGCCAAACCACTGCAAATCAGGACATGTGCAAAGACCTCTGCGTATCAAAGATCAGGCACTCCTGTGCATCCTAATGAGCCATGACACTGACCAAACATGCTGTAATTGTCTCAGACAAGGTTACAAGGAACTGTCAGGAGGATACACTCCCAGCGCTGCATTGAAAATGCGCTGGCACTAGCATCCACATCAAAATAGTCTAGTGCGCACTCTCATCTAGAATGGTTTGTGCGCTGCAGGGACAGCACATGGCTTAGGGGGTGCACCTGGGCGACGGTGTCGATGGCCTGGCCGACCCTGACTGAGACGGGCAGCAGCTTGCCGGCGGTGTCCACGGTCATGAGCATGCGCGGACGCATGGCGGCCGTCAGGTAGTAGAGCACGTACGGGTGCTTGCCGCCCAGCGAGCTCTTCAGGTCAAAGCAGCTGTGCAGCAGCGCCAGAATGCCCGCCAGCTGCACGCCTGCAAATTTACCCCACACCCTCTCACCTCAAGTTCTGATACTTGCCATAGACCCACCACATCGCCTGCCAGCAGCCGTTCTTCCAATTCAGGTATTGCTGGATTCTGTTATTGCTGGACATTTCTTCACAGCATTGGGGGAGCAGAAAACACATTTATCTTTGCTTATACTGGGTAGGAATTTGGCAGCCTTTACACGCAGCTTGTCTGCAGACGCACCTTGCCTTCGGCAGGAAAAGCGTGTAATAACAATAATAATAGTATTACTGATATTCAACCTCATAGTTCTGCACAACTCTGTCTCTGAACTTCCTCTACAGCTGCCTCCAAAGGGCAGCCAGGGGCATAAAGAGAAGGGGTTAAAAAGGGAGGAGCACCTGAGAGGAGGTGGCCGTCGGTGTGGGTGGGGGCGAGGTTGAGCAGGCCCTTGCCCATGTGCACAAGCCCCTGGGCGATGCGCACCAGGAACAGCAGCGTCGGCTCCTTGTAGTAGTAGCTGCCCAGGCTGCGCAGCATGCCAGCCAGCCGCGCATTGTTTGTGCCCGCGCCGATGATGCCTGCAGCAGACACATGACACTCATCAGCTCATGGCCACGGATTGTTCTCGCCTAAAGCTATGCATATCAGTATTTCTGATGCAGTCTCACCGACCCCACTGTGTCCTGTGAGGCTTCCTTTAGGCTGATATACTTTCTGTGCACAAAAATATATGAAAAGCAAAAACAAGTGGCCTAGGAAGAAAGTTATCAAACAGAACCCAATTATGTATGCTGGACAGCTTCCGCTGTGCAGTTGGTGTTTCTGCGCACACAGAAAAGTGGCCCGGGAAGGGGGGATTTACCTAGGGAGACGACGGCGTTCTGCGCGACTTCAACGTCGGTGTCGTGGGAGAGCCTGGAGAGCGCGTCCATGGACCCCAGCGTGGGGTTGCTCACATTCAGCAGCGCCAAGGCCAGTGGCACCGCTCGCCTGCACCAGCCAACCCCGTACAGCAATGAGACTTCTGTCAAATCCCTTCCAAAATTTGCAGGCCCCCACTAACGTAGGTGGGAGAAAATAAACCCACAAAATGAGCAGAGACAATAGGCACAGAAGACGGCCTGGTTGGCGGGGTGAAGCGGCACCTAACAGAGGGTTCCCCGTACTGCAGCAGGTGCTCGAGGGCGCGGTGGGCCATGGAGATGCCCAGCTCCTCCGACAGCGCCACCAGCGCAATGCCCAGCGTGGCAGGGCCCTGGTGCGCCACCTGCACGCCACATGCATTCCCAGCTAAAGCCCATGTGCTAGGATACTGTATATATCTGGCCCACCCTCCCTCCCTTTCATTCTGGCCTGCTCCAGCGCTAGGAGTTCATTGGGTGAGCTCCTAGAACCGGGGCCACGTATTTGTCGTATTAACATCATGTGCATATCTGCTTGCTTGCTTGTCTGGCAAACAGGCCATAACGGTATACTTTCTGCTGTTCCCCATTTGCTGCATGTGCTCAAGCAGGCTAGCAATCATCAGCTGAACGGCAAGCTCAGGTATCAATTGGACTGCTGCAAAACACATTGCTGAAGGAGGCAGTTATAGAGAATGCATGCTGAAAGGAGCGTGCACTGACCTTCCAGGCGGCGTTCTCCTCGACCTCGATGTGCTCGCCGCAGGTGGCCAGCAGACTCTGGATCTGCAGCACGTCGCCCGTGCCCGCGTACGCCAGCGTCTGCAGCACCACCTGCCCGTACTTGGATATGCGCTCGTTCAGCGTCTTGGCCACCTGCGCACCGTAGTTTCCATTTAAAAACCACCAGGACCTCAAATGATTACAGATGCTGCAGATCAACAGACAAACCACAGTTGAGGTTCGTGGTGACACAGTCCGCAAGGTCTTGAAAGGAGGCGGAAGACAAAAGACAAGAGCGGGTTTGAGGAGTGCAGGGCACAGACCTCAACGGTGGCCTCGACGGCGCCCTGCTTGCCCAGGAAGAGGAGGCCCAGGCCCAGCACCATCTGCTTCGCCCAGGGCTCCGCCAGCTCCGCCTCGCCCCTCAGCATCAGCGCCTGCCACCAGCATGACAGAGTAGATTAGAACCAGCAACCCCATTCATGCCATCACCCTAACAACAGTGCGGGTGCTCTTTCGCCATGCCTGTGTGGCCTTAAGAAACGTCTGCAGCTCTCTTGCCCATGGAAATATGCAAGGAGGAAAGGACAATCACCTGGAGGATGGCCTCCACGCTGCTGGCATGGCAGGTGCCCACAAATACCAGGCCCAGCGCCACAGCTGCAAAGCTGGCCACCTCGATTGAGATGTCCGGATCTGTGATCAGCGGAGTCAGCAGATCGCCCACCTGCGCACGGTCACCAATTCTCCACCCTCAAAATCGCAATCACTGCGGATGGAGTGATTGCACAAACTGAGTAATTCACCCATCAGCTGCATGACATGAAGAAAGAGGGCATGCAATCAAGCGGTGCGCATGCCAGGATGGCTGCGACTCAGAAGGGCAGCTCACCTCCTCTTTCTGAGTGCCAGCGTAGGCCAGGCCGAGGCCCATGATGGCTCCTATTCTGACGACGGGATCGTGCTTCTCCACAAAGTCGTACAGCAGCGCATACGCTGGGTCGTTCTCGTGCTGCACCCCGCAATTGAGAATGCCCACCGCTAACAACGCCCCTGTCATACGTCACAGACCCATGCACCTCAGAATAGGCAGTGCAAGGCCCTGCGCCATCAGCCATACTCTCTACACTTTTCATCAAGGTCACCATACTTTCTCACAGGTCAATAATGCTTGTAAACATGCATTCACATCAACAAAATCTGCATTTTTTTGTGTCAGGGGAGTGGTGACGGCCCACCTGCAACGACATGGTTGTCTTTGGAGTAGAGGTACTTGTCAATGAGGGGGAGGCCGCCCTCGATGTCCCAGAGGGTGATCATGCCCAGAGAGGCAGCCGCCGCAGTCTTGCCCTGGTCCTTATTCTTGAAGATCCAGTGCACCCTGTCTGAGCCGCTCGCCTCTGCCTCTGGTTCCACTGCAATAAAAAATTTCTCAGTGTCAGGGGCTGCCTTGCGGTTTGTACAGCAGTAGTCCTGCGATGCATAACGTGTATGCAGAGCACTTCAAAGATGTGCCTATCATGCAGCTGATGCGTACGGTTGAGAGGCGGTAAAAAGGCAAGCGGCATGCACTGCATGCATCACCTGTCATCAGCTTGTCATGCCCAAAGCCGGCATTCACAAATGCGTTCACAAATGTAGATGCCAGGTTCTGCCGCGCTGAATCCACTGCCGGCCCCGCTGGTGCCCTGCCCTCCACCAGATGCGTTTTGTACACCTGCAAGCCACACCTCTCAGAATGTGAACCTCACATCTCGCTCGGCAACCAATAGCATGTACAGTTGTCCTTTTTTCGTCTCTGCAGCAGTTCCTTCTGCCAATGGCCTCCCAGCAGCATGCCTCTCAAAAAAACATTGCAGGGGATGGCGAACTCTGGGAATCGGTCCTGCCACATCTGTTCATGCTTCCTTGGTGAGACATTGTCAAAGCCTGTCAGGGCAACCTCTCACGGCAAGGCTTGTGCTGCACTGACACGGACTAAAGCAACATGCATGCAAAGGGCCCTAGGGCAGCCAGCCTGATGGCATGTTGCACTCTCACGGATGAAGCTGACATGCATGCAAGGCGAGGGGAGCCTGTGTGGCAGCCAGCAATAGAATATGGCAAATTGATGACCACGGATGAAGCTCACAAGCATATGAGAAGGGTCTGTGGCAGCCAGTTGAAGATAGACGGCGCACAGACCTCTTCAGGGAGCTTGGCTTCCATGACGTCGAGGTCGCGGGCGAGGGAGAGGTAGAGCTCGGAGAGCTTGGAGTTGGAGATGATCTCCTGCAGCTCCATCTGCAGGTCCTCGTCCATGCTGGCGCCCGCGGTGTCCTCGAGGTTGAGCGCCACGCCCTGCCGCGCCAGCAGGTACCCCAGCTGCTTCTTTATCAGCGCGTCCTCGCACGACGCCACCGTCCTCTTTACCAGCTCCTGCTCACAAAAAAACGACTACTTAGATTATTCTTATTTATTCAAAATGGCATGCAAGTCGACAATCATGATCTCTCCCGCTGTGAACAGATACTAATTTCACCCCTCACAGAAATTCTCTCCGAACAATTGTCCTCTCACACCATATAATATTTGGCTTCACACCTCCAACAACCATGCTGTTGATTGTGATTTATATTGAAATACTAGCGGGGAGATTCATCAGTTCCTCTTTTGACATGATTGTGCAGCATCAACCATGGCAGAGAAGGACAGACAAGGCTTGCTCTTTTAGCTAGAATCGGGTCCTGCACCAGAGCATCACATGGTGCCGATGGCTGAATATCAGGTGCGTACGCACCGTGTCATTCATTTTGAGGGCGATGCGCAGGGCGTCAGCTTCCTGGCCCTGCTTGGAGTAGATGTCATAGGCGGTCTGCAGGACCGCCTTGTCATCGCCCTCGGGCAGGTACGCGCAGCAGGAAACCAGGTACAAGCACGTCCTGCCATAATTCTTGGCGTCCACATGCTGCACCAGCCACTCCAGCTTCTCTGTCTCCAGCAGCAGATCCACTGCCTCCGGCTCTGCACCAAAATACCAAGACCCCTTCCGGCTTTGTATTGTTGAGGTTATCGGAACGTTGGTGCAAGTGAGGACAACATGGTGATTCAGGAAATAAAAGCAGCGCTACCAAGATGAGCATGCCTGCATTGTGGGACATGTGGTAGGGGAGAATCTTGGCCACAAGCTCTAGCAGGTCCTCCACAGGCTCCTCCTTTTCCCTGCGAGAATTGTACTCCTGCCCAATCTCGCCTGACAAGCTCCGCACATACTCGTGGCCCCAGCTTCCCACCTCATCCTGTGCATGGCACAAGTACCCTGATAAAAGGTACAGCCTATGACTACGTGATGCTTTCAAGTATTCACACATTTCCTATGATAAAATCGTCCTCTTTGCATAGGATGTATCACAAAAGTGGACTGTTTTGCCCTCAGCAACAGCGCATGATCCCGATGAATATATCCTGTCATGCGTGAGATCAATAATGCCGCACACCTTGCTGCCCGATAGCCTATACTTCAGGCAGGCACGCTCTCCTTCCTTGCTGGTTGTGATTGCCAGCACAGACAGCGTATCGGCCAGCTGCTGCTTGTTTTTCCCGTCGGGCGTCTTCTCAAAGACTTCTGCCAAGGTCTGATAATGGGAAATCAGGAATTTCAGCGGTTTAGGCACGCTTGTCATAGAAGTGGTGGCTGATCGAATCTCTGTTGAGACGCTTTGAAGGGCCAGCGCTTGCACGCCCGGATCACCCTCAGCGATGCGAGAGACCATGAGGGCCAGATTACTTTTAAGTTCCAAATCTTCCTCGGAGAGGTCAGCATCCTTCTCTTCCTCTGGTTTCAACTTCTTCTTTTTCACTGCTGCCTTCTTTTTGTCGTCTGGCCCTGCATCCTGCACCTTGTCTTCCACCATGCTTGCAAGATTCTAAACAAATCAATCTGGTTGTATTCTTTTCAGGATCCCAATCTCTGTCCTTTCGCTGCTTTCCCCCAAGACGCTCCATGAGTCCAAGCGCACGTGTACTTCACGTGCCGGTTTTTGGGGTCGCGAAATATGGAGAGGTGTTCGGAATTGGCTTCCTTTGTTCCACGGACACATATATTATTAGGACATCCACAAATTAGAAAAAACGTTCTGATAAATTAAGTGTTGTGCATTCATCCAAGATGGCTCTCGCAATGACATCGAACGCAGCTCTTTTGAGGCCCTTCACCTCAACCCGTGCACCGGCAGCACAAAGGACAGGTTCGCCTGCATCGACTTGCCCCATATCCCTCACCAGTGCACCTTCGATTTGCATTTTTGCATTCAATCCTACTTATGGGGTGTCACCGCCCCACGACGTGAATTTTCCTACGCTAGGGCGTGCACTATCTGATTTCGGGCTGCGATGATAAGTATCATGGTTGCTCAATCTCCATCTAGTGGGGGTGTATTTTTGATTTTACAGCACTTACCTTTATCAAGATAAATCCAACGGATCGTGTAGCAATGACCGATTCCGAGTGCCCACTGAGTCCCTTGTGCGGCATGCGAAGAGTTCGGGAGGTTTATGAGCAACGCTTGGACTGTTTCAGCGAGGATGTTAGAGGTTTTCGAGATATGAATACTTGACTATTGCAGATAATGTTGCCCACTCAATCAGATCCATTAGCATGGTGAGCCGGGCCCCCTAGCATCGGTTTCCTTGCCACAGTGTCCTCAACTTCTGGGTGGTTTCTTGGACAGGGAATGCGCGGATCTCTTCTCGTGCACCTCGTGTGGTGATGGCGGCTGGGCCTAACAGCGAGAGGACTGGTGTCTCTGAGGGGCGCGAGGGAGTGCTGCCTGGCCTGAAGAACTGGCCCCCAAAGGGCATCACTGAGAGCGGCAACCCAAAGCCCGAAGATGACCCCCTCAACCAGGCAGCAGAGTAATATTCTGACCGTGAAATTTTAGAAGTTTCCACTGCTGTTGTCCACATTCTAGGCTCTTCTTCCATCAGCTACTTAACTGGAGCTCTCTTTGGGGAGTTATTTGCTTTATGGTAGATCTGACATAACCTGTGGGTGCTGGTGAGCAGGCAGGGCAACGTCCAGGGCTACAAGCGTGTGGACGGACCCTCTGACGAGGAAGTTGCAGACAAGAAGAAGAAGCAGCGCGAGGTGGGTGTTATTATCTTCAAGACCTTACTGGTTTAGATTTGAGAATGCTGTTGCCATGCATGAGAAAGATAGCCAGATCATGTCTAAACACTATTCATGTGGTGTTCTGCAGGAGTCACCCTTCAGCAACCCCAACCGTGAGTTTATCTTCTCTCCAAGACCTCGCACACGAAGCTTCCAAATTGTTGCACTACTGCTAGTGCAAAACATTTGCTGGCATTTCCTGCATTACATTTGTTAGGCACAATTTGAGTCTATTTTCCTGTCTATTGAACAGGCCCTGGCGGCACCCAGATTGGCGGCGGTGGCGAAGGATCTGCTTCATAAATCCATTGAGCGAGAGTGTATTCTGCAGACTCAGTCCAGCTGGCCAGATGAGTACCAATTACTATGCATGTAGCCCTGTGTGCAGCTTTTGCAGGGGCACTTGAATATATGAATCTGTGAATTTTTGTGCTTAGTAGTGAAGGATTCTTTTGGTGAGATGGTCAGCTGCAGTGTTGGTGAGAGAGCCGAGGGACAAATATGCAGAAGTTTTTGGAAGTTCAGATGGCATGCATTAATATTATAATTGGCAGAAGCACTATAAGCACAATACTGTAAGCAGTGTTCTTGCTGAAGAATCTACAATGAAATATTGTTGGCCATTTTATAAGCGGAGACTGTATGACACTTTACAATTATTTCAGAGTTCGAAATGCAGATAGGCATCCAGATCCCATGTACACAATCACTTGTATGTCACCTTCGATTTCACAATTTCCTGGGCTTTTTTCAACCGTTCTTCTCCTACTGCAAGTTCCAAAAATGCTTGCAACCTTATGGTCGCCTTCTCCTTCCCCCAATTCTCCCTGTGTTCAGTCAGCAGAGGTCCATTTATGGGGGGATGAGCTACTTAAAGTGGAGCATATCCATTTTCAACATAATGAGCACACTGTCGATCAGGATCTTGCATGCATGCATGTGGTTTTGAACATACCTGAACCACTCTCTAGGCCTGAGTTCTGACTGCTGTTGTTTCCGGAGCAATTCTCTGAAGACTGGCACCACATCCTCCTCGCTGTCAAAAACGGCGCCAGTCTGGTTATTGACATACTTCCAGCCTCCTAAGATATGCCGGTTCACAAGTATGGGCACATTGAGGCTCAGGCCTTCTACTAGCACCCGCGGCGATGCATCATGCACATTTGGCGCGAACAAAACCCTGCAATCACCACGGCAATATGATGTGGGATTCCCGAACAATCCCAAGCCAAGGAAAGTGGATTGTCTTTGAGCAGCAGGTGGATATTGTCTAATTGTCTAAAACATCAGTCATGGATTGCAAGACTTGATCTTGGACATGATGGGCTCTTGCAGCTGAAACAGCGCCTATATAATGGCTCTTTACTGTAGATATTACTTCAGATTGAGGAGGCTGGGCGCACCGTGAGCTTTCTATATACCGCAGGAAGTCCTTCCAGGGGGTGGAGGGCCCATGGGAGACAATGTGGCCCGAAGCTATCAAGGGAGACAAATCATGGTCTTCCTGTTTATTCAAATCGCGGCCCATTATGATCACCTGCAACATTCTTGGAATTTGCAAGCTGCATTGCACCGGAGCAAATGGTATTGTTCTGCAAGGGGCTCAAGAACTGTCATCTTAAATAGTATGCAAAGTCACAGGAATGCGTTGGAGTAAGGTAAGTTGTCGCCTTTATGCCCAGCTCTGCAATGAGCCGCTTGAAGGATGCCTTTGCAAGTGTCCAATTGCGAGCATAATCATTCCAGTCTCCGCCCTGATTGCTGTAAAACAGATCATACTCCTTCGGCAACCCAAATGGGACCAATGACCCCCCTGCATCATAGCAAGTCTCTCCTCATGGATGCCATCCTGTCAAGCATGCCACAGAAGACACCAGAAGGAACGTAGGCTTGCATGCAGGATGTGTGTGACAGTGTCTCGCATGCAGGTTGAAGAACAAAAACACAGGATCTGACCTCCATCTCGCCGATCAGGGTCATGGAAATCACTCTCGCTGAGCAGAATGCGTGGTATCCCAGGCGGGATAAATCTGGTGGGTTCCCTGCTCAGGCATTGTTAGAAAGTCAGGATAATTTTAAAAGATATGATTCAATGTAAGGAGACGCAAGCATTGGCGTGATGTACCACAAGTAAAGGGATTGAGTAAGAGCCCCAATAATGGCTGGCAAAGGTGCTACTCCCCAGCTCCATTGCACAGCCTCACCTGAAGCAGTGCACATATCCATCTACAGCTTCATGGATCAGCCTGTCCTGTGGAGTTGTGTGCCGGTCGTCATAGGGGTTCTCAATGCGGCCGGGGAACTCCTGATATGAGGTGATGATTATAATGATATGTCCGTTCGCTTTCAGCCTCCAGAAGAATGCGCGTGCCAGCTCCCCCTGTGCCCAGCATCCCCACTCAAGCGATCCAAAACATTTCAAAAGTCACACTGATACCAGGACTATTGAGCAAGGGCGCTGCTGCATGCACAAGGGTTAGTGAGGTGTATGTGAGCATGTGTCACCTTGTAGTAATCCAGGTCATAGAAGGGAGCAATGATGGCTATCACGCCGGTGTCCTTGCCATCCACATGTTTGATGCGCTGGAAGGGGTATGGCGGATTCTCCTCCATGAATGACAGGTGGAACCCAGGCTGCAGCCACCAAGAACCTGCGGCGTTCTCTGCTCACCACAACCAAGCATAAGACTCAATCCTCACCATAGAACTTAATATAGAACACGGAATTGCAGAAGCCCTGCACAGGATATAGCTGAAGAGCAGCAGATTAGACTGGCCAGGCTTGTGCGTGGCTGCACCCCAGAAGAAGGGTGTGCTCACCTGGGCTCTCAATCCAGGTTTTATTGATCTCATCTGCCCTGGCTGCTGCTGCAGCGTCAAGATCCTCAGGACCATGCCACCGTTCCCTTGTCGGCAACAGCAGAGCGCTGACATCCCGCTCCTCGCTCTTTTCCCTTGGGTCCAGGCCATTCAGGCGCAGTCGAGTACCAGAAGAAGCCGGACCCTGCCACAGATGGTATGCATTGAGGCAGATCAGGACCTGTCATCCAGGGTTTGGCTACATTCTGTGAGAATGCCCAGAAACTGGAATTGCTTACAGAGTATGGGGTGTTCCCTTACCTCAACACCTGAGATATGGCCTTGAAAGGCCGCAGTCAAAGCATAGAACAGGCAGATGAGGATGACGGCGCATGCCAGGAAGGCACGAGCGGGTGTTACGACGGTGCCTGACACCCCTTTGTTGTAGCGACCTCCACCATTCTGCGAGGAATGGAACCCATCAACGAGTACTTTTCCAGCAGCCGTGCACCCAATGTACAACAAGCACCCCAATGTATTATATGAGAACTTAAAATTCATATCTAATCAGGTGCCCACGGATCAACGTATGGGTTTTTGCTGTCTTCCTAGTCATCCTGGAAAGCTAGCTGTTGATGAAGTAGCGTTATGCACCCGCATGAAGTCAAGTTTGGGATGTCTGTCGTGCGCAGAGCTGCCGATCTCTGAAGATGCGTGAAGAACCGAAGAAATTGAGTTGGGGGCTCGTGCAAGATCATTCCTTAGAGCCCCAACCTGATGACAGTGGTACAACACGCGAAGACACAAGAGGCCATCAGGACCAGCTTTTCCCGGCCCTACTTACGGACAGATATTCAGTACTGTAGTGGATACAGCACATAAGGTCTATAGTACAGAGTATCGACGAACTACGCCTGACAGATGGCTCAGACCCATCACTGTCCTGAGACGGTTTGCTACCGGCAGTCAGATGCCAGAAATGAAGCTCTTATATGCGTACAGGTTGTTGATGGGCCACTAATTGCCTGTAACTAGTTCATCGCAGCAGTCTCAGGCTTGCTGCATGCGATTTCTACGAACTTTGCCTTCTAGCCTATCTTGGCAACACTTGCAGAGCTGGATTCGAGGCCCTTCACTGCCGATGTCCTCGCGGATGCCACAGCAGATTGGCGCCATTTCGGACCTAGAATTGAGACTCTGTCCATCGCGACCCTGCTTGGTGTGACGGGAGCTGACGAGTCCCAACTAGGCTTTGACATCCTTCTGGGTATTTCCGGTACTGTGACGAACCCCGACGTCATTCGTCTTGCATGTCTCGCTTACCAATAGACTGCTCGGTTACCATGCTGTAGCAAGTGGTGTGGCACCACAAGAGTCTCGGCCTGTGTCTTCAATGCAGAAGCCCTCTGTTACAAGAAAGGAACTTTTTGGCTGGACTCAAAGCTCGTTGAGGAGCTTGGGGACGTCTCTTGGTCATGTTGGAAATTCATTGGCGACTGGAATATCAGCACTGACCACGGACTCCTCGGACAAGGAGCGAATCACCACAGTCAAGTTCGGGGAGCTGGAATATACGCCCAGCAAGAGGAATGGCGTCAAGATTGTGCGCAGAAGTGTGCTGCTGGTGGGCTACGCGACAGGATTCCAGATGTGGGACCTGGAATCTGGCGCACCCAATCTCTTGGTATCACGACGAGAGGGTCCTGTCAGGTCAGCAATGCTCCATTGCCAATTACAGCACAGAATTCCAGCTTCTTGGTGGTTCATTTTGTTTAGATTCCAGATGGTTGATCATTCTGATCATCGTGTTGATTGCTGGCCCGAAATCTTTTTCTGATTCCTCCAATGGGCATTCCTGAGCCTGTGAGGCTGAGAATTGAGCGTTGGATGGCCACGCACATGTTAGGCAACGCTACCCTGGTCCCAGAACGCACCACACCTGCTTGAAAATTAAGTGGCAAGTTGACCGGCTTGCGCTTGCAATAGCACTTCCAAGGTTGTGTCTGAGCTTTGCCAAACGCTTTGTTCAGGTTCCTCGAGGTGCTGCCGATGCCACAGAGGGAGGACACGCCAAGCTCACCCCTGCACGGCATGCGGCCCTGCCTCGCCATAGTGCCGGTGGAGAGCGCGCAGCCTGCATCCCCATCCGCTGCCGGACGGGTGACTCCCTGGCACTTGCCTTTGTGCCATGCACCAGTCTTGCCTTGCTGAGACAGAGAGGAGGGTCGTTACATCTTTGCCATCCAAGATGACTGATTAGATGCTCACCTGCTCATGCTCTCCACCATGCCAAAGACCTTCCTGTATGCCTTCACGCTGGCAATCCGTGGTTGAATGGACTTATCAATTAGAGGCGAGTTTGGTAGAGGAATTCCAACTCGCAATTAAAACTTTCCTCTTCCTGCTGAGCAGCACTTGCCAATTGCGCCAAGGAAGCAAGACTGATGGGGTCCTGCTGAGCAGCACTTGCCAGTTGCGCCAAGGAAGCAGGACTGACGGGCGTGGTTGTGGGCTCAGGAGGGCAGCGTGGGGGTGGATGGCTTGGAGAGCGCGGGGTCGCCAGGCCTGGTGCAGCTGTACACGCTGCGCACCCACTCTGTTGTGCGCACGCTCACCTTCACATCGCGCGTCCTCTCCGTGCGCGCGTCCCCCCGCCTCCTCATCGTCGCCCTCGACGCCCAGGCAGGCCCCTGTGCCCTCCAGGCCTCACACTTCAGAACCTGTCCCCTTGCCAGCGTGGCCCTGCACATCAACAGCTGCCCACTGCATCTCATTATGCCTTGCTCGATTCCAGCTGTCCATTCGCCGTGAGTGCTGCTAGGGCATACTGAGCTCTTTGTTCAGTTGCCTGACCCAGCCTAGCCTTGAAGAGTGTCCACTAAGAGGGCCCTGCCTTGCTCAAGTCCGGCTGTCTGTCTGTAGACAGGCACCACTGCTTCCTTAGGGCATGAGGCAGTTCTCATTTGCACCGATCCAGCCTGTCCTCAGAATGTGTCCCTTTGGCTGGGTGTTGAGGAGGCAAAAGCTGAAATGATGCAGGTGATGGCGTTTGATGCGAGCACGCTGCAGCGCACGTTCAGCGTGGTCACCTACCCGGCGCCGTGCACGCGCCAGCTGGTCGACGGGGAACGCCCTGCGCCGGGCACCGCCGTGCCCCTCGCCCTGGGGCCCCGCTGGCTGGCCTACGCCTCCAACCAGGTCAGCCTCCTCCCACTGCTGACTCAAGCCCTCAGCACTGTGCAATAAGATGGTATATTCTGGAGGGCCATGCTGTGAACATCAGCATGCAGTGGCACATTCGAATTTTCTCTGGTGTGTGCTAAACACCCGATTTAAGGAGAGGTCAAGGGTTTGGTGCTTTGGATAGTTGCCAAAAGCATGCACCTCAGCATTTGAAAGTAATCGGCGTGCAGCCAGATATGGGTTTCCCCCGGCCATCTGCTAGAAACAAGGGTGAGCGTTTGGAGTGACAAAGCTCACTGTGCAGGCAGTGTCGGGGTGCGCGGCGCCGCAGTCGCTGGGGCCGGCGAGCACGCGGCCGGCGGGCGGGCGGCTGGCGGGGTATGAGTCGGTGGGCGGCTACGCGCGCGCGGCGGCCAAGACCGGCGGCAAGCACCTGCTGGGCCTGGGCGAGGCCGGCTTCAAGTACGTCTCCGCGCAGGTCGGCCAGTGGCGCTCCGGGTCCTGGGAAGCCGCCTCCGCAAGGCATGCTGTTTTTCCTTCCCTTCGTTGTCCCAGTGCACTAGACATCAACTCCCCTAGACTACCCGTTCTTGGAACAGCTGTCCTCCTGAACTGTGCGTCTTTTGCTTTGAACACATCGCACCGGGATCCTCTAAAGCCTAGCTGAAGCCAGAGCTGGGGGGTGTGCTCAAGCATAGTGTTAGAAAGGATATCCTCCTCTGTTTTCCTGCAATGATCGACGCATGCAATCGTGAAGACAAGTGATTTTGAGGCTTGAGCCTGGCTCAGGTATCCGATATCCGCGTGCGCGCCTTTTTGAAGTCCCGTACCGTGCCACTTTGACCCAGTCAGGCTTGCCTTTTGCGCAACCTGCTATGCATGCTGCTCTAGGGAACCCCACCTAGAGGTCATCTGATTACTGAAGGCAAAAAATTTACACTTACATTGTGAGTTGTGCACGAAGGGAGTCGCCGCGGGAGGAAGCGGGTGCCGGCTGCGGAGATGCGGAGGTGGTGGGAACGGTGATGGTGCGCGACGTGGTGACTCGGCAGGTCGTGGCGCACTTCCGCGCGCACACCGCGCCGCTGCTGCTGCTGCAGTGGGACGGCTCCGGCACGCTGCTCGTCACCGCCTCTGTGCACGGCCACAACATCAACATCTTCCAGGTGATGCTCTTTTGACTTCCTCTCATGCTTCATCTCAGTTGCCCATGCCTTTGTGGTGTTGTGCAGTTTTGTTTGACATTACCCTGTGGAAGCTGACAGGAAGACTGTGTGTATTGATGTTGTCCCAGGGGGTCAGATCAAAGCATTTTCAGACTTTCAATTGCATCATACCATGCTCAGGGACCATGTAATGAATTGGTCAGAGGTTCTGGCGGCTGATGCATGCATGGGTTGCAGGTTTCGCCAATGCGTGGGGACGGGCGGAATGGCTTGGGCGGCGGCGGGGCGGTGCACCTGATGCGGCTGATGCGCGGCCTGACGCCGGCGACCATCCAGGACGTGGCGTTCTCAGCCTGCGGCACGCTGCTCTCCGTCTCCTCTGCCCGCGGCACCACCCACATCTACCGCCTCGCCCTCCCCGGTGCGTTCCTGCCCCAACGCAGTGGAATCCCCCAATGTAGACACCACATCCTTCAATACAAAGTATGAAGTCCTGAGGAGCGCGTGCAGCAAGATTGGGGACCTAGCAACAAAGTTAGGTGACTGGTTGCTGTTGGGCTTCATCGCGAAATTTGCATGTGATGTGTTTGGCAAGTGAGGCAGTCCTGTGACCAAGACATGTTCAGAAACCCATGTGCTGGGTCATTGAGCACTCACGTCTTACAAGATAAAAGCGTGGCAGCAAAAGGAAAGGCTGTGTGGCCGCGCAGGTGCCGCAGAGAATCTGGCGCCGCACCTTGCGGCGGCGCTGCAGGCGGCCAGCGGCACGGCGCAGGCCAAGCCGCAGCGGTTGGGCGCCGTGGGCCGCGTGCGCCACACGGGGATCCTCAACGGCGTCATCCCGGGATCCTCCGCCGCCGCAGCCGCCGTCAACCTCTACAGCGGCAGCTCCGGTGCGGGTTTCACCTGCTTCTGGCAAGAACCCAAATCTCCTGGCATGAATACAAGTCTCTTTACCAGGCCTTCAGCACAATACAGTTTTGTCCTGCTCTAGAGCTCCTCGAAGTGGTAGATGAGCACTTGCTGATCACCAGCGGCTTGGTAGTGGCAGGAACCTGTGCATGCCTCCTTCGCCACATGGGAGTGAGGTTGCAGCTGCTGCTGTGCAGGCACGGATCTGGTGGCGTCGAGCTTCCTGCACCGACGCAAAGATCCGCTGGCCGCCAATGCCGCCCGTGGTCGCTCAGACACTGCAGGCAGCGCTGCGCTCGCTGCGCTGGAAGACCTGTATGTCGTCCACTGCGATGGCCTGCTGCTGCGACACCGCTTGCAGGTGAGCTGAATCCTGAGGGACCTTGAGTTCTTGCTAGCTGTGTATCATGCAGCCTCCTATAGTTTCTTTGCTCGCAAACGTCCAGGCCTCTCTGTACCTGAACACCTGAGCGGGTGTGTGCGCAGTTGTCTGCAGCGCCCCACGAGATGGCGGATGATGTCATGGGATCCAGCTATGGCTCCACGCCAGACTCAGTGCTCTGGTGAGTGCTGCCAGCCTGCTTCCGCCCTCTAACTGTTTGCTTCACAGGATCAACACACTTATGTGTTTGCGCTGCAGCAGTTGCAACTTCTGCCTTATTTCCATTTGTGAGAATCTTGTGGGTTAGTTATCTTGAGCTGCGGCTGTGTTCGGCAGTGCGGAGGATGGCTTGGGGGAGGTTGCAGTGGATGCAGAGGAGCAGTGGGACCTGTGCAGGCGCACCATGTGGGCTGAAAGGCAAGCTCCCCCCTCTCAATGGCCCCACAGCAAACCCCGCTCACTCTTCTCAACCTTGCGACGTATCCACCAATCAGCTGCGGCTTGATTTCTCTTGGGCTCTCATTTGCAAGGTGTCACTGTCAGGACACCTCGTGGGTGTCGCCTGGTGTTCTGAGGGAGCTGTCATTCTCTGTACCAGCTGTGTTTGTGTCATCTTTGCTCTTCTCTCTTCAGGGCTTAATGTGGCGAAATGGCATTGTTGAGCCGGTTGTTTTGAGGGAAGCTGCGCGGCGGCTGCGCAGGGAGGAGGAGCTTGTGGAGCCGACGAGCAGCGGGGGGACAGCAGAGGGGGGCCCCGAGGAAGAGCGGGAGGACCGGCGCGTGTGGATGGCGCATGCGGAGACGGCGCTGACGTCCCCGGCTCGGCCGCACCTCTGGGCGGACGGCCAATTCCACATACTGGAGATGCAGACCTCCAAGCCCCCGCCCTCGCCCACCTCTGCCAGGTCAGCACCCACCCCTGATTACCGTGACCTTTGTGGAATCTCAAGGGAAGCTGCTGCATGCATGCATCAGATGGTGGTTGTGCATACCAATGCTTGTAGTGCATACCAATGCTCCATCATTCATGGCCCCAATGAGTCTTCCTCCTACTGCCTGGGCGCTCCAATAAATGTCACCTGCTCAAAGGCATGTCACCAGCCTGTGGCGGCCTGCAGTAGCAAGGACGAGTCTGTGTGTGCGCCAATCATGTGTCGATGGCCGCAGGAAGGTGGCAGGGGACAAGAACGGCAGCCCAGAGCCTGGCGGCGGGCCCCTGCAGTCCAGCAGCATTCTGAAGGTGTGACCCCGCCCTCCCCTCTCAATGCAGTACTCTAAACTTTCAAACACCGGCCTGCACCTTCTAACGGTGATCCTGAAGGCCTCGCGACGTTTGCGTGTGCCCAAATGAGCTCGTCCAATGATGTCTTCTCTGTACAGGTGGAGGCGGTGCCCACGCGCAGGCTCAACATGCGCTCTGCCGCAGCATCGCCGGTGACCACCGATGCGGCCGGGATTGCCGTTGTACGCAAGCCCCTCCGCATGCCAGACACACCCCGGTGACGGCTGCTTTGGCGTCTCTGCGAGGCTCCTCAGCCTCAGGTGCCTCTGTAGCACACCAGACAATGGTGCCTGCAGCTGCCATCTGGCTCAGGAGGCATGCAAGGTGCCAGGAGGAATTGTAAGTAGAGAGTCGCAAGGACAGAGGACAACGAATGGGAATTATTGGACAGGGGCACATCTTGGGCAGTTCCCGTCGAGCTGCTCTGCTGTTTCATATGAGAGGCAAGTTTTGTAGATGTTGTCGAGGAAAGGAATGTACACTAGTCATGAGGGCCTGCCAGATAGAGGGAGCATGGTTTGGCCAGCACTCCACAGCAGTGCATGCCTCAGAACGGAGACCTGTACACCACTTGACACATTATGGACTCTGACTTTGTACTCCAGCTTTTTGCTGCGAAGCCTTGTCCCCAACTTTGACAGTGTGAATAGAATACAATTTTGGTGCCTATCACTTTCTAGCTGACATTGCAACCTTCTTGACTCAGATAATCCAGGGAATAGATGCCATGCCAAATTCTTGTGATGATGCTGCTGCTGAGCAACTGCCCCGTCCCTTGGCCCTTTCCATCATCCTGCTTTCATAGCTTGCCAGACCACATCCAGTACTTGACGCAAGAGACAGATGTTTTGTTTTGTGTTACTTTGCTTCTTGATTTTGTTGCGCTTGCAACTGCATGGTGCACTTATGTACACTGAAGTGGCAGTCACATTGCAAGCAAGTGGCCGTTTAAGTGAAGCCGCATTTGTACATACCCACAACAAGTAATTGCCTGTATTTGAATGCATGATGCCTTAATTGTAGCTTTTGTCAGTGGAATCTGAAGAACACGCAAAGTGACCTGTGCCCTGTCCTTGTCTGCAAATGCCCAGGCCTTGTATAATAGGGCCATGTGCTTGATGTATCGAGATGTCAATGGCTATTGCAGCTCTTTGTAAATTATATTGGTGTTCTGAAACCATCTGTACAAGTATGCTCATGCGCATGTGGCTCGCTCATACATGACAAAGAGCTGACGATGCTACAATTAACAGACAATGTTTGCCACATTTTTACATGCTCATAAGAGCTCTTCTACTAAATATCAGAGGTTTCTCTAATTGAAGGAACACCTCAGCTGACCAGTCATACAGATTGTGGGCTGATGTAAATCCTTGATATCTTAGAACTGTTTCTTTGCGTCAGAATGTTCCAGTATCAGTCGCGGCAGGATAAGCGGTTGCGCCCATAAGCAGTCCGGGCAAGCAGGGCCATCATGCACTCCAAGCGCCTGCATATCATCTTATCATTAACAATTGTTATACACGCTTTCCTGTCAATGGCAAGGTACGCCTGCATATAAATGCTGTTAGTACTATGACTTCACAGGTAAAAGATGAAGTTACAGACAAAGGGTTGATCTTCAAGGCTGAAGCTGAACATTGAGAAACATGCTCAATCCTTACCTGAAGACTTCCTCGGTGCAGCTGTCCCTGCTTGTAGACTGCTTGGCTAGTTCCAATTCTGAGGCGAGGTAAAGCACGTTGCGCTGCGCCAAGATCCTGAAGTCTGGGCTGTCGTCCCTGCAGAGCAGCTGCAGCGCATCCAGCGATACCTTGGCTGCTGTCCAATCATGCTCTGCCTCTGATGCATCTGCCCTGAGGGGATGGGTGCCAATGTGACTGAGACACATGATGGCATCCTGCACTGTCACCTGCACCGAAAAGAGGGCTGTTGCGCACTAATGATCAAGCTGATGCACTTCGAACAGAAGTGCTGTACTTTTCATAGATAAATCCTGAAGCTACAAGAAATGACACTCGATATGGTATATTACCAATACTGGCATGGAAGCCGTACCTGCTGTGGCAAGACTGTGAATATCGGACAGCTGATGGGGAACAGCCTGCGTCCAAGGGACAGCGCTAGCACCGACCCCACCAACTGCACTGCAAAGGCTTCCGCTGCGCCAGCTTCCCGACACCTGCGTCCGGCAGGGCATTCAGGTCAGGCAAGCCAATAACAAAACTTTGTATTGGAGCAACAGCCATGTTGCAGCTGAAAATAGAGGTGCAGCTGAAAACTCATTGGGCACACCTGTCAGCAGAGTCAGCAAGCCTTGCGCAGACCCCGAGCAGTCCGGGGAGGACACCATGTTTCTGTAGGGCCCCTGGCAGCCACTGCACACACACATGCATTCAACACCACTGCTTAAATGTTCAATTCAATTGGTAGACCCATCACACCCTGGAGACAGTTGTGCACGCTGGAGGGCAGAGAAGGTATGGGGAGAGCAGGCTAACCCTGGCTGGCCTTGCAGGCGCCGTCCAAACCTTCCACCAGTCCCCACTCCATCCCTCAGCCGAGCACAACTCCACCAGTGGCCCACAGAGCTCCCCAGAACCCTCCAGCCTTGGAGCACCCAATCTCTGCTCCTTAGCTGCATTGACGCTGCCTCCAAAGTCCCTGCAATCTGCATCGCCAAGGGAGGGTCCATCGCCGGGGCGTCGCTGGTCGCCAGAGCTGGCAGCTGCTGAGTGACGCATTCTCTGCTGCTCGACAATCCTGCCGCTGTGGTCTGGCTGCTGCATGCTGCTGTCGGGTGAGCTGTGCACATGGAGCTTCAGCAGAGGGCACACTGCGTCCCACAGCTGCTGCAGCAGGGGATCCCTGAATGTGGCCCACACCCTCGGCAGCGCCTGCAGACACCTCAGCAACAGCTTCACTGCTGCCGCCCTCACTGCCGCTCTGTCACTCGCAGTGTCACCTGTCTCCTGTGCTGTGTACGTGCATGGCTGCGTGGTGCTGGCCCCAGCTGAGGTGCTCTCCAGTATCGTGCCCCTCTCATCGCAGGGCGCAGGGGTGCTGGCAACATGGCCTGCCAGTGCAAGGCACAGGTCCGCCAGCTCCAGGGGCTTGCTGCCTCGGACTTCCCTGAAGACTTTCTCTGCAAAGGCGACGGCTGCGCTGCTTACTTCCGCGTCTGAGTCGGCCAGCAGGGTGCTGAGGTTGCTGCAGAAGGCCGGCCAGGCTGGAGAGTTCACCAAGTCATCTGATGCATAAGGGTGTGCTGAGAGCGCATGCATGGCTGCCTTGCGCGTTGCTGGGTCAGCCTGAACACAGCAGCAGATGATTTTCTGGACCCCCAAGGCGATTAGCAGCAGTCTGAGTATTGTGCTTCCTCTGTTTGCAGGCACAATACAAGCAAGGGGATCATCTCACCAACTCTCTGACTGTCTGATCAATATCATGTCCTATAAATTCGTCTGGATCATCGCTGCAGTCATCCAGGAAGAGAACATCCGCGTACGCCATGCTTTGATACTCCCTTGATCCTCGGGTCTTCCAATCAGTACTTCCCTATTTTAGGTTCCTCTACCGGTATTTCCATGAATTTGAATTTTGTGATTGGTGACCAGCCATCAGGGAGTTCAGGATCTGCCAAAAACCAGAGCTCTAATCGTCCAGTATAGTCAAAGATGTCACAGAACAAGAAGTCACTGCAACCTGTCAGAGCGGTGCACACTCACAGAACATCCTTAAAGAATTGTTTCATCCAATGAGGGATAAATATCATTTCTAAATAGCTCCCAAACCGTTACTTTCCTTCATAGTCAGTCGATCCATCAAAACTTTAGTGCACGCAAATATCCACCAGGAACAAATTTTGACGAAAGACTAGAATAAATTGTCCATAATATTGATCGGTATTTACTAGCTGAGAGCGATCAAATTATATTTGAGCAATTCTGTAGAATTGCAGGGGGTAGTGGAAGCCTGCATGCCTTGAAACTCATGCATGGGCAATATGAAAGGGCAAAATGCACACTGAAATTGCTTGCAAAAGTATTGACATCAACAGTGTAGAATTAACAGCATTCCTACTAATAGGAGACAACACAATGGCATTCATAATAGTACTAGTAGTCAACCTGCACGTGGGGTGAGCAGCTGTTTCTAAACACCATGAAGACCATGAATCTGACAGCAACACAAACAAGCCCTACTAATGTACACAATCAAAGTCCTACAGAAATCCACAATGTTTCACTCAATGAAGTCACTGATGGTCATAGATCTTCCGTCAAGCTTTTTGACATATGTAAGCATGCAAGCGGCAAAGCAGCAGGAAAGCGGCTCGGTAAGTGGTGCTGCACACCACAGCAACCACCATACCAGACCAATGACAAGAATGGCTCTCACAAATGTACTTGCTGCCAGCAGTGGCAATTATGATCATCATCAACAAATTTGTTGTGCTACCAGACTCACTTGACACCCAGACAATTTTGCAACACTGCTGCATGGACAGACCAACACTAAGACACACAGGAAAGTGGCAGAAAAGTGATGATAAAGAGAGTCAGAGCAGCGTCATGGCATCACAACCGCGCTAGAACTTGAGGCGTTTCCTGACGGGGTCCCCAGTCCTGAGGGACACAGTGCTGGAACGCCGGCCGCGCTTCTCCGTGGCCGGCAGCACCGAAGCGGACAGCAGCGCTGACTCATCCGCAGAGGGAGCATCTGCCAGCTCCTTCCCACCAGCAGTCTCTGGCGCCTGATCCCGAAAGCTGCTGGCCTCGACTCCATTCAATTTCTCTGCTTCCTCTTCCTCTTCTTCCTCTTCTTCCAGATCTTCAGAGTCCTCATCTGACCCCTCAAGGTCCTCTTCGCTGCCATCCTCATCCTCTGAGTCACCGGAAGGTTCTGGGTAGAGCTCTTCCTCTGGCGGCTCCCACTGGAGGTCACCCAAGCAGTCTTCGCCGTCCATGGCGGTGGCATCATCGGCATTGTAAGGGGCCGCCATGAGCAGCTGAAAGAGCTGGTTCTTGAGCCCGCGCAGCGCCTTCTCCTCGGCCTCGCGCACGACTGCTGCCATGCGCAGACGGCCGGTGGAAGCAGCAGCCTTGATGTGGCGGTTGGGCGCTGCTAGCCTGCCGTCCAGCTGCTTGTCCACCAGGCTCAGCATGATCAAGCACTCCGCCTTCCCCTGCATGCAGCGCACATGACCATCACAAGATGGCGGACAAGGCAGCGTCCATGCATGCTTCTGTTGGGACTGGTAATCTACCCAACGGCATGCTGTGCACAATCAGCAGTACAAACAAAAAGTGGGCATATTGTCAGACCTATAGGGGCTGTGCATGGCTTATTAGCAAGCCAACTCAAAAGCCATCAAGGATACAGGGGCAGCTGCGTATGGGCTCCGCGTACCGTCACATAGTAGGCAGCCAGCTTGAACAGGTCATCATGCCGCTGCTTGCCCACCAGCAGCCGCTCCTCAACCTCCTCAATGTTGATCCAGCTGTCGTCCCGATCAGCGTCAGGTTTATGATGCCGCCTCAAGGCCCGAATCCCCTGACATGCAATACTTGGAACCCTCATCTTGTCTGCCATACAATGCTTTGCTGGACAAATTGTGCAACTCATCACGTCCATATTTTCAGCAACATTTCACTGAACATTGCAGAGGATGCGAGCAAGCGCACCTTCTGCAGATCACTTGTGGGCAGCCGCACGTTTCTGTTGTGGCGATTTGGGCGTGCAGGGTCCTCGACAAAGCCATACGTCTGCAATAGCTGGGCATCGCTCAGATCCCCATAGGTATGCAGGATCTGCTCCCCGGCTGCAACCTTACGCCCTGCACACCCAAGCACTCGCAGTCTTGACCGTTGTTACTCATGTTGATCTTATGTTGCCATATAGCCCATTCAAGGAGAAATGTACAGGAAGATTATTTGCGAGGTCATTGTGCACTCTTGTCCCACCTGCTTTCATGACGAACAGTCCTCCATTGTATTCCTCTGGAGGCAGGTCTGGCTTCTGGCGGAATATCACACCATCGGAGGATTGCTCCAGAGCCGTGTTGCGCTCCTGAGGGCGGGATGAGTGATTGATCATATCGATGCCTGGGATGAGATACAGCTCCTCCCCTGTACCACTACAGCATTCAGCTCGAGTGCGCTTGTAGATTTTGTGCACATCTCACTCTGACAATTTAAACAGAGATCAGAACTCGATGTCTAAATGCCAATTGTGCCTTACCGTCCTCATCCTCTCCTGTAATCCAATTCTCCTTCTTCATGTGAAAGGCTCTGGACTGCACCATGCCCGCCGCATGCACAAAGGCATCATATCCACATGATGCCGGCGGCCACAGGTCTGGGCGCTGCTCTAACACGGGACGCACAAGGCTGTCAAACTCATGCGCTGTCTTTGCGGCCCCCGTGTCCGCAATAGAAGTGCCTGCGTGAGCCCTACCATGTCAGTGACTTAAGGAAGTGCATTGACTGACAGATCACTCATGAATGCAGACGGCTCCTGGCTAGTAACCAGATACGTGCCTGCTAGTTCAGCCATTTCCTCATCGGTCCAGCAGAGCGTGCAGTCGTGGCCTGCTGGTAGAAGGCTCAGGAAAGGCGCATACTTGGACTGAGCACCCTGCAGAATTTCATGTCGATCAGGTACATCGACATTTACTAAGGCATGCCTTGCTTGCTGAAGCGATGCAGTGTACCAATGATGTCATAGGACGAAGCATGGGCAGAGGTGCTTGCCTTAGAAATTTCATGCATCAGCAAGAGCACAGTGGCCAGGAACGCGCTGAGGGGTTCTGATAACTTCCTCAAGAAACGAGCTGCCTGATCTTGAGAAATTGCTTCTGACTCCCATTCCTCTTCCGTCGGCATATGCAAGCACAGACACAATGGTACATAGACAAGAACGGTGTCTCTGTCAATATCTTTCCGTGCTACAACGCCCCTATCTCCTCCCGGAAGCGCATGGAAAAAGTTGAGGTCTGGGTTGAGGCAACCACCGTTCCGTGCCAGCCATTCCGCAAGTTCCTCTGCCATCGTTCCTTCAACGATCAAACTTCAAACATGCATAAGGCTAGCGGTTTCAACAACCCAATGCAACGCCGTACTAAAGGAGCGTTTCTAGTCCAGATGATTATTCCAGGTCAGGTGCTTCTGCCAACGCCCAACAATCTAGACATGAAATTGTTTCGATAGCAATTATTATTAGAACTCTCACCAGTCCGTAAGCAACGAGATCGCTCCCGCTGGCGGACACTAAAGGAATGCTGTGGCATGCTGTGCGCACGCGCTGGCAGGTGCGGAGAACAAGACCAGAACTTCTTTGGGCTGGTTCATGCTGGCATTCCAACCAATCACTGCCCATAATACCAGGATGTGCCTGAGTATCTCCATCTGAAAGCAGAATGACGGATCTCTGATCTGTAAGTGAACAAACCTCATCCCCTGCTAGCCATCACTATGCCCTTGGCCACCTGCCTCAGTATAGATGGCAGAAAAGATCGTGGATGAAAACTTTGCAGACGAGCTTGCTCAGACAACGTGGCGTGACGATGCATGGCTTGCCTTTTATCCACTGAACGTCTTCACTGCATTGGATTACTTTGCGCTATCCCCCTTCTATGATCGCGGCTGTAGTAACGAGCTAGCCAAGCTTCAAGGAGGGGGAGTCAAGCTTGCGTACGTCTACTTCCACGTGATCAGTCAGATTCTTCTGGGACTGTTGAAGCTGACAGCACCAGTGATTACATGCCACTGTGCTCGCAGCACGCTACCACCTGGGGTGGAGTACGAGCTGCAGGATGCACAGGAGCCTCACCTTTTCATCATCCGCAAGCAGCATCGGTCTGGACCCAAGACCACTGCCACCCTGCAGTTTTACTATATTCTGGATGGAAATGTGTATCAGGCGCCTTCCCTGCATGCAGCTCTGTCATCCCGCATTGTGAGGCACCCTTCATCATACTATTTCACCCTCACATTTCTCGTGAAGCTGTTTTATGCACGGCTGTGCGAGCCACATGCAATGCTGAAGACTGTGTGCGGGCGCAGAGCCGATGCCTGCACAATGTGCGCACAGCATTCAATCTCATGCAAAGCGACCTGGATCCCCTCCTGAAAGGTAAGCAGCTTTTGAATGACACTGCTCACAACGCAAGTCATCTTTGCATGTCATGTTGAAGGGTGATTTGTGATCGTGTCTTCATTCCACTGCTGTGATTTCAGGTTCAGAAGCGGCAAAGGCAGGGGCCAGTCAGGAAAAGGAAGCCAGGCCCGCTTCCAAGCTGCAGCAGAGCACCAGCAAAGAGCAGATGCGCACTGTAGACAAGATCATCATGAATGTGCTGCAAAAGGTGACATTTCGACTTGAATTCCATTCATACTGCTGCCCTGCTGGATAGAACCAGTGGGGAAGAGACTGTGGAGATCACAGAGAATGCAAATGCAGACATATTGGCAGCGACATCAGCCCATAGAGAAGTTGCCTGACAACCGCTGTGTTTGGTTTGCAGTACCCATTGCAGACAATAGCTGGCGGTCCAGCTGCCAGTGCTCGTCAGGACAGCGGAGCTCCATCCTCTGGCACACAACCAACAGCAATGAAGGTGGAGGAGGGAGGAACAGTTGAACCTGTTTCCGGGGGCCCAAGATGAGACTTCTAGCTGCGTGGTGCAGTGGATAGAGAGTGTCAGGGATCATTGTAACCATGGAACTTCAGAGTCTGCTGCTGCTGATTGTCTGTTACAAGTTACACTTTCGACAATCACACAAACATCTCGGCATCAGACATACCGCGTCATCTCTACGGCAAGCCGATCTTTCTTTGTCAGTGATGTCGATATGATTTCTATTCGCCCCTTGCCAGAGCAGGATATGACATCCCCTTCCTTGACCAAGCTGCTCCCCTTGGCCTGTATCCAGTTCACCCTGCAAGAAGACACCCTCCATCCTCTTCACCCCCATCAATGGCATAACTACATGCATCTGTAGGAGCCTCTTTGGCCAATCAACTTCAACTCGATTTGACTTTGTGATCACTCGTCTTGATGGAGTATATATTACGCCCCTGAAGGGGTGATGAATGAATTGCAGGGCGATCAGCAACAAACCCATCAGGGTCAATTGGCCTCGCGGCCGCTGCGCGCCACTTATTTCCACTGTTATCACAGAGGTGCAAACAGCCCATGCATGAATGACAGCGGCAGCGCACCGGACATCCCCCTGCTTGATCAGGTCGGCGGCCTTGGCGCGGCTGATGCGGAAGCCGGCGCTGGCCACGGCGTCCAGTCGCAGCGATGCCTCCACGCTGCGCACTGTCTCCGTCTTGGCCGGCCGCACGCTCAGCTCTGCCAGCTCCATCCGCCGGCTGACCACCGGTACGCTGCGCACCTGCACTGGCACCCTCTCATCGCATTAGGCCCTCCTGGCCTACCCACACACTTCTCGAGGACATCTTTTGTATTGTTACAGGTTTTTGCTGCCAGATGCGAAGTGCGCTTGCAGACAAGGTGCAGGAAAAGGCTGCCAAAATCCCACCCTCTGTTGGACTCACCACATCCAAGCAGACCCTATCAACCGATATATGGTAGACAAATTGGATCAAGGGCGGCAAAGCGCCCGGTTTATTCAGGTGTTGTGCCTCATGAACGATACCAGGTGCGCAAAATGAGGAGTTGCTGGTGTGTGGGAGCAGGCACCTGAGTGAGGTTGAGCTCGAAGTGATCGAGCAGCTCCTCAGCAACCAATATCTGGGCGCCAGTCTCTCCCACAAGAATGATGTCTCCGACCTTGCTGCGCTCTATTCCTGTGCCCAGGATGGCGCCCAGGAAGTCCCTGTGCGTGGCTGCGTCAAACATGAAGTTGCCCTGCACTCGCAGCGCTGCAACGCCTTCCGCCTGTTCCCACACATGACTGCCAATGAGCTCCCCTGATGCATGCATGCATGCATGCCAGCATGTAAGGGCAGATGCAGATGATACTCAACTATTGTGTGTTTCAAGCCCTGCCATTGACAAACAGCACCAAAAGCTTGCACTCTCTCCTGGACTTGGGCCTTACAAGAGACCTGCTGTGGGTCTGCTTTGAGGGCCTCAATGATGTCCTCCTGGCCCAGGAAAATTCTGGTGCGCTCCGCCTGCGCGTAGCCTCCAAAGGAAAGTGCTGCCACGCCCGCCAGCTGCTTCATAGCATTCATGGCGTCGGCAACCACTGGAGGAGGGTGAAAGTCTGCCCATTACAGAATGTCGCTCAGGATAAATGAAGGCATGCACCATCACCTGATGCATGAGCTAGTGCAAAAGTCTGCACCATTCACAGCGTTGTATGAGCCAGCAAACATGGAAGATATTTCAGACATGCAGGGATCAGCATCCACGTGGGTGATTGCTGGAGTAGATACCTGTACAGATGGTTGTCCACATGCTGGCAGCCCGCTGTGCCTGCTCGACCACACGAGCCACATCGTCTCTATGCTGAGGTTTGACCCCCTTGAGCAGGTCGTCCTTGCCAGCCTGTGTCCTAAAGCTTCTCCGATCGACAGTAACTAGGTGTCTACTCCTCTGCCCGCAGATATCATGGGGTGCCATGCAATATCTATTCACATGCCATGGCCTACCAGGCCCTATTGAATTGAATGTGTGTAGCCATTTTCTTGCGATGAACGTCTGATGCAAACACTTCATATCTCGAGTGACTCAAAAATATTGATCCCCAAGTCCAAGACAGTAAATTTGGTGTTGAGCTCTTGCGACTTGTGTCTATGAAGGCAATCGAAAGTCATACTCATGAAATTGCAGTTTTGCCGCTGTTGCTTGTCAAGGTATCCAACAATCGAGCTGTCCGGCCCAGGTTCGCAAGGCGTGGCGTGCACGTGATTGGTCTTGGACGCGTCAGAAGAATTGAGCCCCACATCCAGTTTCATTGCCAAATTCGTTGTTGAGGAGTTCTTTTGCGATCCCTACATGTCAGAGAGATAGGCATGTATAGCAGTGAGGACTGCGACATCATAATGGGCCAAGATCGGAGCTTGGCCGACATGCCTTGCTCCCTTCCTCTAGAGACTTCCAGTAGCGACTCTCTGGTGTCTATTGCAGACTCCTCTTTCTCCTCTATTAGCGGAGATGATGCAGGGTAAGTACTGGGCCAGAAGATTGCTCACTCTCTTGGGCTCATTGTTTCGAAGAATAATCCCGAAAGGGCGGCGGGTCTTTTAGGACAACTCGTCCGGGTCCGCCAAGGCTCCATGGCTCGTTCGGACAGCTCTGTAGGAGCTTCAAGAATGATTTGGTGGATGCTCTTTGCAAAAGGAGGCGTCTGTTTCTATCAGTCCTGAGGCATCTTGTTTACTCTTGTTGGAGACGCCCCTTCTTGATACAAAAAGATTACAAGGGAGTGCCAAATGCTCGCAGCTCCCTTGCGAAATGAACTCCATCCATGATATTTCGAAGTGCAATGTGATAAGGGATCGTTTTGGCTGTGCAGGTTATTGACTGAGTTGACAAAGCTATCCCAGTCTGGAGTTGCTCTGACCGGTGGGAGTTGCTGCTACACTCTGCAGTATGGCGGCGAAGTGGCAAGGGCAGGAAATTGCCTTTTTGATGCCCTTGCGCTTGCGCTCGGTGCCTTTGAAAGCGGTTCAGAGGTACAGGCCTTCCCCAGCAGAGTGTTGCAACTGCAACTGCACTCATGCAGCATGTGTGAATTTTTAATGCCATTTTAAAAGAGTTCGCTTGTCATGCAGGTCAGAGCTCGGTGTGTTGCACAATTCCACAAACTCATGCAGAAGAACGTTTTGTTAGAAGGCATTGAGCAACGGATTGCAAACCAGTATGCGCCGGACATAGCCTGCGGATGGGGTGTGGAGTGTGTTCAGGTAGGAACCCCCCCAGGCACCACAGGAACTGCTTGGCAAAAAGAATTTAATTGTTCTTCTGACAGGCTGGCATGAAATTTGCAAATATTGTGGGTGCGCCGGTTGTGTACACTGCGCAGCTTCAAGGAGTTGAGTGTATGGTGTACAGGAACACAAATTATTGATCCGATTTGCGGACCTGGCGCAAGCGGAGGCTGCGATAGCAGAGCGCACAGATGCTGGCTTGGACTGGACTAATGCAGCCGGGACAGTGTATGAGGAACTTGGGGAGAAGGTGGATGACCTGGCGAGCTGGGGGCGCTACATGGCGCTGGATGGGAGCCAGCGGGATGACTGCTGCGTAGTCACCCTGCAGTATGTGGAGGAGGGCCTGCTGTCAGTGGAGATCTCCGAGGGCCAGGGGTCCTTTGGCGATGACCTGGCAATCGAAGTGCTGGCCACAGAGTACCACCGAGAAATCTATGTGGTACGCGGTCCGCTCCAGGTTGCTCTGACCGCATGACATGTCAGCCAGCTGAGATGCGCGGATTTTAGCAATCTTTGATTATTCACTAACGGCAGATATATCAAGGGAATCAAGCAACTCGACCAAGAGGGCTGAAATTGATGGGCATTCGTGCAGGTGCAAGCACATGGAGGGGGCTTTGATGAGGAGCCTGCGCTGTTCTTCCTGCCGCACAAGCCTTTGACAGAGCAGCATGATGCTGAGAACCTGCCACCCGTCTTCCTGCTGATGAAGGGGTCAGACTGGAGATGCTGCGGCGCAGATCACTATGACCCACTCATTGCACAGAAGCGCATGATGACAGACGGCGCAAAGCCATACATCACTCTCTAGGCATTCTCAGGAATTTTGTAGGCGTGGTAGGCAGAAATGAGTGTTTCCCGGCAGCCGTCGCAGCCTAATGTTTAGTTGTGCATGCACGGCAGCCGACAGCAATGCTGACAGAATGCAGACTTTTCTTGCAGTAGGGAGCCAGTCCCGGGAGTACACACAGAGTCTTGCTGGAATTGAGCGTTCCAGGACTTCAGAGGGGACAGTTCATTGTCGTGTTCACGTGCTTGTCGAAATTGAGAGTTCCGGTAGCTCAGCGGTCTGCATATCAAATGCAAGCTGCTAGGTGCAGTTTGAGAAGATAATGAGGGTGTGAGAGGACTGACGGGGTTGGTAGGCCATTTTGGTGCATCACGTTGGTGCGACCACATCAAGGCGAGGAGCTTCTTCTTCAAGTTAGAGTTTTGTCGGTGATGTCTGGTGCCGATACTGAGAATTTTGAGGCCTGCTGGTTTCAGCTGGCACAATTGTTCATGCCCCTGATGATGTTGCGAGTTTGGATGCAAAGAGCCAGTACGCCATCTGGGGTGCTGAGGTTCTGGGTGGCACCCACAAGTCTCGGAAGTTATAAGTGCTCAAATAATATTTGGACGAAAGATCAGCGCTGCTGTGTAGCATCCAATTTCCTGGCAAATGTAGGAGAATATATTTTTATCAGTGAATCATCGTTCTGGTGTGATCTACACCCTTCAGATTAACCGTGATTATGGTGTAACCAGCAGGCAGTGATGAGTGCATAAGAGGTACATTGCATAAACCAGTGAGTAGCAGATGATGATGCAGATCTGCTCATGAGCATCTACTACTTTGGCCATGCAAATGTATGTAATGAATGAAATCTGCACTCTTCTGAGATCCTGGAACGAGATATCTTGGACTGACTGCATCTTTTTACAATAGAAGTTCTATTCCAGGCATTGTAGCAAATGCATGAATAGTGTTCAACCTACATAGCCTGTTTTGTTGCACTTCTTTCCTCAATCTCTCCTGCTGGCTCCTGCAAGACACAGTTCAGTCAGAGAACGTGAAGACATTGTCAACTCTAATCCCCTGAAGTCCATCAGCTTCAAGTAAAGGTTCTACCCCAACCCCACCCACCACTGTCAATGTACCACTGGGGCACAACAGACCCATATGGTCGAGGCTACGTGGATTTACGATTTAATAGAGTTTGGCGGACGTGATCCTCTAATCTCTGGCGCCCACTCTGCCTACATGTCTGGAATACTCTTTGCCTAGATGAGGCGCACCCTACGTGAAGGGCTGAGGGGGTTGTAGTCTGGCACGGGCAGGCCTCTGCTCATGCGCTCTCTGGCGGCTCTCCGCTCCTCCTGCACTTTCTGGATGTCTGCATCGGTCTGAGGGAACGCCCTCTCCCCCTCGGCCACCAGCGCATGCAGCGTGTCCAGGATGTCGCGCCTGTTCTCCTCCCGGTCCGGATACTTCTCGCTCACCAGCGTCAGCAATCCCTTCTTTGGGTTGTACCTGGCGCGCACAAAGCCCCTTCAGTGACCTGTGAGAATTTACGTTTCCTGCACAGTAGGTAGTGCATTCAAGTATTCACTCAGATCAAGACTAGAATGACCCCTCAGCCCAGATTGCTTGCTGCCTTGCCAGATTTGATGGCAATGAGTTATAGATAAAGCTGCTGTCCTCCGCTGCAAGCGAGCAATGTTGAGAAAGTTGCACGAAGTTGCTCTGAAATCAGCCAACTGTCGCGCATGTTCGGTTGGCAGCCTGAAGGAAGCCCCGCCCCGAGAACAGACAGGCAAGGAGGATGAAAAGCACCTGGGCCCGCAGATGAGCGCAATGTGCTGCAGAGCGGCGTCGGTGAGGCCGCACTCCTCCTGCAGGTCGCGCAGGTACACCCAGCACTTTGCCTTCTTGTTCACCGGGTGGCTCAGATGGTCCGGCCCCGCCATTAGCACCTGCCCCAACACAGCTCAGAAATCCATGCAACATGGTCCTGTCAAGCAGCCCTGACAGTCTTGGCTGCAGAGAGCATGTACATGCAAGCATGGGATCAGCAAGATCATGTGGCGGCTGCGGTTGCGCACCATGTAAGTCTCCCATCGGATGATGGAGCGGGCGCCAGGGTAGGGCGCAGGGTAGTCCTCCCCCAGTTCCAGCATCTTCAGCATGTCTGGATCTGCGGCAGCCACGCGCTCCAGCATGTCTGCCCACTTGGACTGCGGCTCAAAGTGCCAGGGGATGTCTGTGCGCATGTCGTATATCGGAATGCCTTCCGGCACTTCAACCGCCACATCATTGAGCTGCACATGACACACCAAACGTGCTTGTCACTTGCAAGAAGAGACATGCATCAATTACTACATTTGCAAGCTCTAAAGTTCAGTTGACGTGCACTTATCCAGGACATGCATCATGGCAAATAGGAATGGTTTAATTGCCGCTGGCATGTAATGGATTGGTCTCGGTCCCAAGGACAGGGGTCTACCTGCTCTACAAAGTCACCATCTGCCCAGCTGCCCTTCTCTGCCCTCGTCCACCTCCTTCCCTTCTTCACCTCAGGCACTGCCTCACCAACCTCTCCTGCTGTCTCTGTTACCGCGTCAGATGCGCCTTCGGACGTGGAGGGTCCAGTTTCTGTCCATGGATGACACGACACCAATTTAGAAGAAATCAATGCACAATTTATAGAGGTAAATCAAACTATCCAGATATATCCAGGCTGAATGCAGGTGCTCTTGAATTCGCAGGTATTGTGTCAGCAGGACTTGCTGAAAGAAATGTCATGATTTGGAAGTAGAGCTATTGCAGTTCAACAGCTACGAGGCTCACCATCAGGAGGAGAGCTGCTAAAACTGCGCTGCCACCTTCTTTCAATGTCCAGGTCAAGCTGAGGCATAGCTCGGGCCGTATGCGATCTGCACAGTGCATTGCTGGTTCGCAATATTTCCGTTATCAAGCTCCGCATCGCCATGATCCCTGCAGGAAAATGCTAGCGAAATGACGGGCTTTCTTGATAAAGAAGCTTGCAAGATCTGCTGCTGCAGCAGTAAGACTGAAGCAGCCTGCCTTCTTGATCAAACTGATATGTTTGATGATCTATCAACGCAATTAATTATACGATACAGAATTTATTATATGCAGAACTCCTCTGCTGGAAAGTCGAGCTAGACCTCAAGCATTGACCCTGGAGATTATGACCTCAGGGGGCGCTTAAGATTTTTTCAGGGTACTGTAGTCTTTTTACCCACTGAGGGTGTTGAGGGTGCCATTTGAGCTGAATGTGGAGCAGAGAATTCTGGAATGGATTTCAAGGGCATGTATGCAGATCTTGCAGGTTACGGATACAGTCTTACATGCGGGGCAGATTCCTGGTGTGCCCGCGAGTGCCCCCTAGGTGCCAGGCGGCCTGGTGTGCCCCCGGCCGGCACACATGTGGTGCCCCGCTGGGTGCAGCCTTCGAGGCTTGAGTCAAGGGTCACCAGTGGCCGCTGCCAGTGGCAGTCTGCATGCAAGCAGCACTGCACGGTGTTGGCAAGAACAATGCCTGGACGCAGACTCTGATGCTTGGAGCCTAGTACTGTACTAAGTTAAAACCATTCTAATTGCCTTAAATAAGAGAGATGTCCAGGTCCTATACCCAGCGGTCCCAACGCTCTCAGCTTTCAAAAGATACCAAAGTCCTGGCAAAATGTGGCGAGCCACGACCAATATACCAAATGTTTAGTCAGGTCCAGCGCCAGGAGCACTGTCATTGTGGTGCTGCGGTATGCAGATGTAGTTTTCACCACTGCAATGTGCAACTGACTGTTCTTTGTACAACGTGCAGATTTCGTTTGGCAATCTACGATAATATTCAAAAATTTATAAATCTACAATGCCGCTCACTCTCTCTCTCTCATTCTCTTTCAGACCCCACCAGTGCACCAATAGCTTTTTATAAACCTGAGTACCCCATTGAAACAACCTGAGCAACAGCTTCATTGAGAAGCGCCGAGTGGCACAGACTTGGAAGCACCCGCCGCTGACAGCAGCTCGGCCGACAGCGGCTCGTATTTAAAATCGAACACGCGCGGCTGGCCTTGGTGAGACACGTTTTCAAACCTGCTCTCAGTCCACTCGAACGGCTTCAGCCCGGCTTCCTTGCCGGCCGGCCCAACAATCCCCTGCGCGGCCAGCCGCCGCGCCATTTCGAAATTTGCAACCTTGGAGTCGTAGCAGCCGTACGCGCGCGGCTTGGCACCGTCCAGATCGCCGCGGCCGCAGATCGCGTTGAGCGCCTTGCCGTCTGAGTACTGCAGGCAAATATATGTCTGAACTTGAGCTGTGAGGCCACAGCAAAAAGGACGTGGTGCACAGGCATGCAGGTCTCTCATAGAAAAATGCACATTCTGTGCTGCAAGTGAATGAAACGTCTTGGTGCGTCCTCCCATGTGCAAGCATTGCTGACAGATGACCAGTATTGCAAGAAAATTGCGGTCGCTGCATTTGCTGCCACACATGCTAGGAGCACAAAAGGTCCAGAGAAGAGCAGAGGGACTCACTGGATCGTTCTGATAGTTGTTGGAGCGCATCAGGCGCTTCAAGGAATCAAGGTCTGTGACGTCCCCAGCATCTCTCCGAAAAATTGTTGCCCTGGGCGCCAACTGATAGCTCTTCTGCTTTGCAGCCGCAGCAAAATCTCCGCCACGATCCTGCTGCTCCTTCTGAAACTTAAGGTATCCAGACCGCCTGAGTCGTTCAAGAAAATGTGTCAGACTATAACTATGCATGCAACATGATGAACCAGGTCTGAAAGAAGGACAGCTGGAATGTGGGGGCTGCTTCAAACCTGTATATCTCTGGGTAGAATGGAACATTGTAAGACGGCCAATATCCCCTCGAAAGAATCTCAGTCTGATCTTCAGCAACAGTCAATCCCGGTATCTGCAGCAAAGAGCATGTCACTATCAACACCCAAGAGTCAACTTCTCAAGCATACAGTAGTGAGCGTGGTGTCAAACAATGACTATTGTTGTGTCACTTCCCATGGGGAATGCGGACATCACTTGCTCGACAACCCACAGTAGGTTGGGTTGTAATTCCTGGCCAGGCCTGAAGAGCTTCAGGTCAACAACAATATACTGGTTGTTGTAAGTTCCGGAGTTGTTTTCAGAAACAATGTCCGCCCACTCCTTCCCGGTGTCAGCCATTGCATTGGCAAGCCTGCCCCAACACCCACACTTGTTCAAATATTCATTTTATTTAACAACGGGGAAAACGGCTTCCTTCAGCAGATCATGGTGGGTTCTCTTGCCTCTCTCACCTCACACGCTGCCAGTTCAGGACAGACTTTGGTGTCAGCAGTTTGTACAGCTCAGTGTCGAGGATGTCATTGGTTGTCTGGAGCAGAGCCAGCCCAGTATCCATCAGGTAGAAATCATCGTCGCTGCTCAATTCCCCCGGATAGCTGCTAAAGGATGTCCGCCTCAGTTTATGGTGAGGACTGGCCACGGCAAAGTCATAGTGCTTGTATATCCTCACCATACCGCTGCAGCAAGCATCAGATCACAGGGGTCAATGCTTGCAACCTCTGTTGGCGCCAATTTCAAGATACCTCCTGGGAGAAGAATAATGTTCAAGCTCCAAGCATACATGGTGTGGCCGGCAAACCTGTATGTGAACCAGGAGGAATGGGCGAGGAAAAGATCGCTGTAATTGCCAGTAACCTTCACAAGTGCGCTACAGTGTCCCATTGAAGCCAGTGTTCCTTCCATATCGCTCGCATCAAGACTTTCCCACTGTACTCTCTTCTTTGGCTCAAGTGCCGGTACCAGATCTCCCAAATCCCCTGAACATACTCAGCCATCAATACTCACTAGTGTAACGCTGCATGGCTTCTGAGAAGGGCGTCACGGAGTGCATAGAAAATTTACTCACCCACAGCGCTGAGCTTCAGGAAGTCTATGCGATCCAGTTTTGGCAAAGGAGAGCTGCCTGCTGCTGAGTCTTGAGTCTCATTGGCTGCCAGATTGTAGCCATCCATGAGACCCTCATGCTGCTGCAGGATCAGTCCCAGGGTTGTCCAGTACGGTGTTGCGCCGGTGGCAACTTGCTCTTGCGCCCATGCGTCTTGAGCAAGCAGCCAATCTGAAGGGCCCGATGTGCTGATGTTGAAGAAGGCCTCCATGTTCACATGGTGATCATATATCCTGTGCGCTGTCAGGTATCCTTCCAAGAACCCTGCGGCAGAGGACCCAGTCCTTGATAGTGCCGAGTTCATGCTCGCCGTCCAGACAAGACAGCTGCAGAAGCCCCAAATGCACCTGCAGCGTATAATTGATGAGCATCAGGGATGCCTGCTTTGGTCGAAATGGACAGCTGACCCCAGCCACTTGAAGTGTGCACCGAGTCTAGGTAGGACGCTGTAGCGAGCGCTGCTGGATGGCCTCTGTCTGGTACGATCTGATATTTTCCATGACTTTGCACCAATGCTACACGTGCGATGTGTCCAGCTGTTGCTGCACGGAACACCGACAATCCGATGGAGAGCAGGATCGATATCCTGAGCAAGAGCATTTGTGGTGATCTGTATCGATATACTTACTATGTAAAGAAGTTTCTTTAGCAGATAAAGAAGAAAGAAGTATGCTGGGATTCAGGAAAATCAAAGTGTCCTGAGTCACGTGAAGCAGTGACTCACCTAGCTAGAGCGCTGAGTGTTTTGGAGAAGCTGCCATAATCGTGATCGATCGATCGCCAATAACTGTAGTTAATAAATGCGTTGTACGATTAGTGCAGGCTCCAGAAGCCCCAGTGTTCTCAATAGGCCAAAGGCAGGGATACCTGGAGAAGTCTGCACAAGTACATTGCGATCTATTCCCTACAGAGAGCAAGCATTCACTAGATTTCACAAGCAAAGATCTATTCCCAATCCACGTCGCCACAGGTATCCGTCCTCCAGAAGAGCAGGCGTCAGGGTGCCAGCCAGTCCTAGGCTGGCAGATCCAATGCCTGCAGAAGGCAATAATGTGACCCACGAAGTCCCATCGACTTCATCGCGAACCACTGAGAAGACACACCTGGTGCTGTTTGTCAATGGCTTGAACGGGAACGATGACAACTGGAGCGTTGTTATTGCAAATCTTCGAAAACACGCAGCTGTGAAAGACATAGCGATCCTCGCTAGTACTGCCAATATGCGATTGCAGGTAAATTAAGCTATACTTTTGATCGACTATGCCGGCGTTTGTACTGCTTTGCTGTGCAGATCTGTTCTGGCACACCTTTTGGAATGTCAAAGTGCTTGGTTTGAAGGTGATATCATGATCATTGCTCTTTTTGCAGACATATGAGGGCATCGATCGATGTGGTGAACGGCTTGCACAAGAAGTGAAGGACTATATAGCTTCACACCCAGACCTAGAGAGGATATCACTCATAGGCCACAGCATGGGCGGCCTCATTGGAAGATATGCCTTGGGTGTGTTTCTATTGTAATCTTGTTGCTCTCAGAGACCTGAGATCTGTGCTATGCATGGGCAAGCAGCACCTGACCAACAAGTGTGTATGCCAATCAATGTTTGCATATGACAGGGAAGCTATTCGATCCGGAAACAGAACTGTTATGTGGGCTGCGGCCCACCCACTTTGTGACCTTTGCTACACCTCATCTTGGGTGTGATGGTGACAGAAGCCCTGCACAGGTACTTATCAGGGCCAGTGATGAGAGCACAGAATTGCCTGCACTATGAAGTTACCGGGAAGATCCACAGTGTATCTTGGTTTTGAGTCAACAGATGTGCTGCGCAGGTGCCTTTCATCTCATGGACAGGGGACATCCCTCTGGCTGGCTGGGGCATAGAGAAGGCTGTGGCAGCAGCTGCAAAGCCCTTTTCATCGCTGTTTATGGGGACAAGCGGTACTCAGTTCTTCCTACAAGACGGCACTGAGGGCAGAGCTCCACTGCTGGTGAGGCATGTTGCCTCACATATCATAGTGCATCATACTGGACTTTCAATTTTCTAGTTCCCGCTCTATGCCTTGCCTTGTCTGTGTGCAGGAAAGATTGACCCAAGATGACCCTGAGGATGGGTACTACATCTCAGCCCTGAGGAGCTTTGTGACTCGCACATGCTACGCCAATTCATCAGGTAATTCGCAAAGGGCCTTGAAATTTTGCAGGTAGATCTTCTGATACATGTATCTAGGAAATAGTGCATCAACACGGCTCAGGTGATGAAATTGAATTCATTTTTCTTGGGACGAATAGGCGACTGGCTTGTCGGCTGGGCAAACTCAAGCCTGAGGAAGCCGGAGGAGTTGCCGCGGCTCAACAGCAGCAATGGGAGGGGCGTTGTGTCTGAGGAGCCCCTTGATGCGGCACTGCACCCCAGCGACTGCCTGCCCCTCAGCCCCACCTCCGCCAATCCCAAGACTGAGTTCAATGGAAGGCCTCCCTCGGCCCGCAACAGCAGAGGTGACCCATTCATCACGCTCGTAGAGCCCACAATGGCCTGTCTTGTTACACAATGGCCCAACTCAATGATGCTCAAGTGAACAATTGAAATCTGCACAGGGACGGCGGACTGGATGGTGGCTGACCCAATGGAGGGGCGCAGCTTCAGCACAAGCCTGGCCAGGACCTCCAGTGTGGGATCCCTGGTGAGCCGCCACTTGCCAATCTGCAGGACGCACATGCCATTCCCTGATAAAGACCCAACTGCAGCATCCATCATATGCCATGCTTGCATGTATCATTTCAGTAGTGAAGAGTCGGGACTTGGGCACATGCATGGATGGCAAGATTGTTCATGCTGCAGCCATGGAGCATGTGGCGCTGTAAGTTGACAGCTTTGGGTGTCTTACCAGGTGATGGTGGATGCTGATGAGGGCGGCAGCCACGGGGGCGACGGTGGGTTCCCGGTGCAGGTACGCGCGGCGCCAGAGGGCCGGCTGGGGGACGGGGACGGGGCACCTCCAGCGCAGGAGGACGTCGCCCTTGAGAGCTCCGAGCGCACCATGCAGATGCTCGGCCGCCTGCAGGCAGGGCCCTGGCGCACTCTGTCATCTAAGCTTGCTGTTCACGATTCCTGGAGAAGCCTGGCACTGTGATGCGCTTGTACATAGCAAAGATAAGGCAGGTTCATTGACAGCGTGTCGATGGCTTTGGCAGGAGCTGCCGTGGCGCCGCATCGACGTGTGCTTCAAGGGCACAAAGATGCCTTTCTTCGCGCACAATCTCATCCAGGTGTGTCCCAAGAGTTCTGTTCGCCAGCATATCACCTAGCTGAGGGGACTTATTATTCTGCAGTCCATGCATCAAGTGGGTGCGTGCTAGTCCATGCATTGACTGGGTGTGTGCTGCGCCAGGTGACCAGGAAGTGGTTGAACTGGGAGGGCGAGGCTGTGGCCCAGCACTTTGCAGCGCTGTTCTCACAGATGGAGGCAGACCCTCGGGTGCAGCGCGCATTGCGCTGACAGCCGGCATTTTTGCACCAGCATCACTTCGGCGAACGTTGCTCAATTCAGATTGGCAAGATACTGATATAAGTACTTCCTCAAATGCATGCAAAGTAGCTATGTGCAGCTGACGCGCAGTTTGGAGTAGAAGCCTCAAGCTTAAGTTAAGCGTCTTCAAGAGCAGAACACCAGTGGTTTGGCTGCAGCTGCAGCCAGTGTACAATAAGATTGGGCGGCGTACTGTGAGCCACCCATTGTTGTGTTTGGAGCCTCATTTGTTCTAGAACAGGTTGTGGTCAGCCACATGCATTGACCCGAATGCATGTTGGCCGCCGTGCGGCATTGATATCTGTATTTCCTTTAGCTAGCTGGAATAAACACTATATTCGGATGCTCATGATTGCAGGCTTATCAATATATAGGTCTGATTTTCTTTCCTTCTCTGCACCTGCTTGTTGGCTGGCTTGGAAAGCAAGAAATGCCAAGTGGGCAGGCCATAACCTGTGCACGTTACGGAGTAACAGGCCGTGTCCAAGGTCGCTTCATAATCAGAACAGTCGATGGCCCCTCTGTGATGCACCCGCCTAACAGGAAAAGACTTGTAATTGACTGAACCGTTCAAAACATTTGTCCGTATTGAATAGAGAAAAGGCAGGTCCAATGGATGATCCCTTCAAGACAATCGTCGAGGATGTAGAGGTAGCTATTATCGGTGGTGGGACATGTGGAGTCATCTGTGCTGCGCGCTGTGCAAAGCTTGGAATCACGTACAAGATAATTGATCGACAGATCACGTTGGGGGGCGTGTGGCTCAACTACGCGAACGACCACAGTTCCCTCCAGGTCATCTCTGCTACCAGTGTGCTGTCTTTTTTATCTGTTTATCTCTTCTAATAATTCTTTCCTAGATGGAGCAGCAAATCTCCACAATTGCTGAGATCATTGACATCCAAACCTGCGTTGAAGTAGTATCTGTGCCTCCCGAACTCCACGTTCCTGTTGTGAGTAGCCCTGATTTTCTGCTGTGCATTGGATCCGTGATTCTTGGGCAATCTCTATCTCTCCTGATCGAAATCAATGTCTGCTTTGCAGTGCCCAGAAATCATGTACCGGTGGGACCCCAAGTACCCACTGGGCAAGGGACCCTTGGACAGAATCAAGGGCAGCACAATTCTGCAGCGCATGCGCGAATACGCGCGAGACCACCACATGTTTGACAACGCCAGGTTCCAAACCGAGGTGGAAACCGTCAAAGAAAACGAAGACGGGTGCGGCTGTTTCCTTGCCACTACAATGCATCCTGGCTGTACAACAAAATTGTAACTATGCTCATGCGCGCATCTTAGTTGAAATAATTAAAGCTCAGGATTGGCGCAATACTCCACATGCTGCATGTCAACAACCGTCAGCTGCACACAATTTCCAAGTTTCTGCAGTTAGCGCTGGATCTGTTGCTGGCAAGCTTCCAATCGCATGCGCCATAAGGAATGAATGCAGGAATGTGCAAGTTAGTTTACCCTCCAGTCTTTCAGTCAGCCAGTCAGTCTGATTACATCGCTTCCAGCCAGATTAGGCCTGATATGATGCCTGACTCTGATTTTCAGAGACAGCGCACAGCATGACTCGAAAATCAAATTTGTAAAATTTCAAATTTCAAATTTTGCAAAAATTGTGCAGCTGATGAGGAGCTGTGTTCACCAGGTACACGCTGGTGCTGAGAGGTTTGGAGTACGGCACGAAGCGGCACCTGCGCTGCAAGTTCCTGATGGTCACGCACGGCATTCTGGCGCACCAGTTCACACCGGCGGAGAGGGGCCTGGATACTTCGCGCTTCGCCGGGCCGGTCTGCCTGGCCGGCAAGCACAACGGCGTCGACTGCGTCGTCGGCACCCAGGACCTCACCGGCAAGGCAAGCTCGGCTGCCCGCCAATTACCCGCTGCATGCAAGCTTGCTGACTCAACAACCTGCATCTACAAGTTGCATTGCAGGATCGGGCAGATGGAAATCTTTCACAGGCATTCAGTAATATGTATGCGGGCCCAACCCACCAGGCACAGTGTCTGCAGGGCTTGCTGATCCTCAAAGCGAGGCAACGCCTCGCATTATTAATGATTTCAGGCTTGGGCAGATCAAACCATTCACTGCACATTCCTGATTGTTGCTCACATCTGAAAGGGCTGGCACCCGATCTTCTGAGGACCACTGGAAAGCGTGGATACAAAACAGGAGAGGTGGTTACTGTTGCATTGTGTGCAGGAGGTGATCGTGCTGGGGTCTGGTGCGTTTGCATGCGAGGCCATGGAGGCAGCCATCGCCAACAACGCCAAGCACGTCACCATGGTCTGCCGCGACAGGAAGAGGTCAATTCCCTCGGCAAAGAATCTCAGCTCAAACAAAACCCGTTTCAAAAATTGCTGTTCTTGCGCTATTAGCGCCCTGCTCCTGTCCACTGGCATTCCCTACTGGACTCCAGCATTTCCGTGCGGCCCAATCCATACAAGCGGCGGGATTGTGGGATATTTTTCATGAGTTATTTATACACAGGGTCAGGCACACCTCTGCAGTGCACGTTGCCATCCATTTAACATTTCTTCTTCTCTTAAATAGGTAGTCAAAGGTAAGCTGGCTTTTGGGTGTTGTGTGGCAGGTGGGTGCTGCCCTTCAGCCGGGAGATGACGCTGGGGGCTCTGGCTCAGGCGCCGCTGCTGCCCTGGCGCTGGAAGATGGACATAACGCACTGGTGGCTCAAGCGCTACTTCTACGGCCCGGCCGGCATCGTCCACATGATGCCCGGCGGCGGCAAGAAGGCCGCGCCGCGCGACAACGACTACGCAGGTAGTGTTCTTGCAATGCAAATGCTGAGCCCTCGTCAATTTGACGATGCAGAGCTGCTTGTCCTCGGGCTTATCACATGTGCACTTATCATGACCCACAGCTTGCTGTTCAAGGCATGCTGCAAGCTAGTCCACTCCATCACCTTGTTGCCCCACCAATTTGTCAGCCTGTTGAGAGGACCAGGAATGGCGCGGCTGTCTGTCGCACAGCAAGCGTCTGTTGCAGAATGTCTTTCCATGGCAGGGTGCTCCGGAGGGGCGCAGGAGCCAGGGGCCTCTTTGAGTATATCTGGTTTGCAGAACATGTGACCGTGTGGCCACCCTAGGATTCAGGTTCATCTGTGACCTGAGGGTCGTACATTTGCAAGGGATCCACCTCCATGTTAAATATAGACCCCTCCCCCCCTCCCCCCTTACCCCCCCCAAATTTAAGAAGAACGGGTTGATGGGGGTTGGTGGCGCAGGGCAGTCGAATGACGCGATATTTCAGCAGGCGAGGGCGGGGCGGCTGACGTGCAAGGTGGACAGCGTGGCAGCCGTGGAGGAGGAGCACGTTGTGCTGGGCAGCGGGGAACACCTCCGCGCAGATGTCATCGTGGTAGCCTACGGCCTCAAGTACCAGGCCGAGCCGGAGTTCCTCAAAGAGCTTGGCATCGGTGAGCTGCATCTGCATCTGCCCTCAGCTTCCTGTCTTTGTGTCGTTTGTGTGCAGCTGGGAAGTTGCACTTCTTCTGATACACGCTGTGTGACAAAGCAATCATGTGTGACAAAGACCATCAACTTTCTGACGCGTAATCGAAACAGTCTTGAGGCACAATTGGCAGCATGTGTTATGCAAGGGCTCTGACTGACACGATGACATGCAAATGACTGATTGGATGACCCATGCAGGCTTCAAGGACCTGCACAATTTCGCGTTCCTGGGTCCCAGCGGTCGCATCGGCACCGCGCAGGACGGCATCTACGCCTACGTGCCGGCCGGGCCCCACAAGCAGTTTGACATGTTCCTGCACTCCTACGCCTGCTACAAGAAGGGCATGCTCCAGGTACTGCCTGCCACCCTCCATGCAGCATGTGTTTGTTGTTTTCCCCTTTCCCTCTCCCTTTCTTTTCTCTTCTTTCTGGGAGCAGATACTCCAATGGCATTCATAGTATTACTGTGATTACATGCCTGTTCCAGCACTCAGGGCTAGGTGCCTTGCAGCAACCTCTCAATAAATGCCCTCCAGCCTTCCCTGTCTTGGCATTTTCTCCACCAGTGGCATGTCAATCCCATGGAATCCAACTGGTGCCAGTGAACTCCCCGGCCTTGCTTTAAGAGCAGCGCTATGCCTGGGCAGTGACTTGAGCTCCTTGTCCTGGTGGTGAGCATTTGGTTGGTGTTGTGGGGCGCAGAAATTTCAGGAGGAGGCAATGGAGCACACGCCCATCCCCCAGACCTCCTATGAGAGCCTGGGCGCAGGCGGCCACCGCTCGGCGTGGGGCACCTGGTTTGAGGTGGCCAAGCCCTGGTCCGTCATGAACAGCACTTTCGAGGTGAGCATACACCCCTTCCACACCTGTATCTGGGTGGATCCTGAGGTTTCTGCACTTGCAATTAAGCATGAACATCTGTCTGGTGAGCGGCAATTTTGCTGAGGATACGATAGTCACCTGACAGGCTGTGGCTGCCCCTGTGAGAGGTAAGTGTTGACACCAGAGACACAATAGATTAATCAAGAGAATGAAGTCAGTGCTGTGGTGTGCAGTGGCGTGCGAGGGCGTACTACCGTGCCATGTCCTTCAGCAAGACACCCCTGGGAAAGCTGAAGCTGCGGGTGCAGATCGTCATGGCAGACCTCTTCCAATTCACCTGCTTGATCTTCTTGGGTTTCCTAGAATTCTTCCACGACCACAAACCACTCGCGGTCAAGGAGGTAATAAAGAGTGCTAAATTGGAGAAGGAAGATTGAGGGTGTATACTGCTGTTACAGGAGGAACCAGCTGAAACATTGGTAGCTAAGTAGAGGGCCTATCCACTGTGCGCTGCTGGTAATCTCGTTAGACATTCTGTTGCATGCGAGACAAGTTAGTGTCAAGCTTGTCTTAAGTACATGCTCAAGCATAATTGAGACAACAAAGCATGTGTTCGTGGTGGCCCGGAATGAAAGACTCTATCCAGTCCCAGAGGGCATGCATGGCATCAGGCATACTATGATAGTCAACCAAGGACCAAACGTCAGATCTCGATTGAGCACAATTTGATCCGTCTTTTGACAATGATACCTTACATCGATGCCCCTCGTAGACAAACGCTGCCTCGTCTCTCCTCTTCCTTCCCAAATCCATTTTCGCAAAGCATATCCTGCCTCAACATCTGCCTCGTTCATTCATATTCAAAAGTCACGATCAAGTAATTGAATATGCTCCACATTCACTCATCATCACCAAGCTCCCCCTTGGCCTCCAACTCAGCTATGAGCCGCTTGCGCTCCGCCTCCTTCTGCAGCTTCATCAGCGTCTCGCTCTCATAGGCTCTGCTGGCGCTGCCAAAGGTATGCGCCGCCCGGCCGCCGCTGCTCGGGATGCCTGGAAAACTGCTTGCAGAGAAGGAGCCAAACGCCCCATTTGACGCGCCTGGCCTGCCTGCACACAGACCCACAAACGGAATCAATTTTTGTCCCAATGAAAGCTCAGACTTGTGCACGAGATTGGCAGCCCACTTGCTACCCAGCGTACGGTATGTTGTGCTGGATGAGCTCGGAAGCAGAGGCTGTTGGACGGATAAGGCTGAGCAGGCAGAATTTGAGAATAGCAGAGGAAAGGGAGACCTGACCTGGCCCGCTCGCGGCCTGCCCAGCAGGGAAGCTGCTCGGAAACGAAGCAAACGTGCTCTGCTTTGCGGGCTGGGGTGCACCCCGGGTGCCGGCAGGGAATAACGGCCGCTGAGGCTGCAGGTGTGGCGCATGTCTGGACCCGTTGGTTGCATGGTTAGGCGCCGAGTGCAGAGGCGACGCTGGCGCTGATCGTGCAACACCCTCCTCCACCGACGCAACCTGACAGCACAACACAGGAATTAATCAATTCAAGACACTTTGGCAGACATGACTTACAGGCGCTCCCACTCTTCCTCTTATTTGCTCCTCCTGACTGCAGGACTGCAGGGCCGCCCTCTTGGCAGAAGTCTATGGAATTGACCATGACGAAACGGCGGAAACATGTGTATCTGGTATAAAGCTGCACAAGGTCGGCGATAGACAATCGTCAAAAGGCATGCAAAGTGATGAGACCGCATGCCCACCTTTGAGAAAGGCACAACTAGTAGGGGCAGATCAGAGCGGCCATTGGCGGCGCGGGCGGCGGCTGCAGCGGCCTCAAGGGTGCCCATCTCCACAAAGGCGCTGCTCGTGCTCTTCTTCTTCTTCTTGGGCTGCCGCATCACCACGTCGCTGACGGGACCGTGCGCGCTGAACACCGCTCTCAGCTCCTCCGCCGTGTAGCCGCCGTCCCTCGCGTCCCAAGACACCTGCACTCACTTGCACCCTCAGTTGGAGTAACACTAGCTGACTCGCAGGTACACATTTCAGAGCGGTGGCTCATTGCTTTTGCAAGAGAGGCTGCAGGCAGTGCCCGAGGAATACGCTGACCATCGCACACGATCCAATATTCCAATCTGCCCTTATCTCGCCTAGATGTGGATTGGATATGGCACAGTGGAAGACATGCACATGTGTGCGTTGCAGCAGTTATGCTTAGCCTCGGAGAGGCACTGCCAAAAGGAAGAATATATAAAGGGAGGTTGTGGAGAGCAATGGCAAGAAATACGAACTGGGTGCACACCTTGAGAGTGCGCACCAGCTCTTCTGTCATGGCTGGGGGACCCTCATCTGGGGCTGCGGCTGGCACAGGAAAAGGCACTGCACTGGGCCCAGCACTTGAGGGAGCGCTATTTCCTGCTGCCTGCGGCCTGCTCGCCATGGTTGCTGCAGTTGCCGCTGCCATCCTCTCTGCGTTCACCTGAGCGTCCCTCTCCTTGTGCTGCTGCCTTAACCGCTCGAGCTCTGCCTGCAGACAATGTAGACTAGCTGTCTCGAAAAAAAGCACGATCCAACGTCTGAGTGACATGTCAGTGAATGACACTGAAATCCCTGTTCTGAGGCTTCACGCCTTGCAGAGAAGGGTTGCAAACTATCACAGCAGCAAGGAGGGGAGCAACTTACATGCAGTCGGTTGCGCGCCACCTGCTCCTCGTTCCTTCCTGTCTGAAAGGCACGCTCCCTCTTTTCCAGGTCCTCTGTCATCTTGCGCCGCTTTGCTGTGGCGCCTGCATGCCGCTCTTCTCGCGCCCTCTTCGCCCTGCCACATGACACATGCTACAATCAGCCACTGATAGTCACTGAGCCACTTGCTGGCACCAAGATGATTAGCATATTTTTGGAATAAAAAATTGCAGGCAAACCAGTGCCAGTACCATCAAAAGTTGATAAGTTGCTTGAGAACTTACTTGGCCAGCTGGTCCCAAGCTTCCCTAGCCGCAGAGTCCAGGAGAATCTCATAGGCTCTCTGTATTACTCCAAATTCTGCTGCTGCGTTTGGATTGTCAGGCTGCTTGTCTGGATGTTTGGTGAGGGCCAATTTCCTGAAAGCCTGCGCGTACATTGCATCAAAGTCGTCAATTAATCAACCATCGATTGACTAGATTATGTACAGATTGAATAGACTGTCCATTGAGAAACAAGCGAATACTATGGCTTGCTGGTTCAGTGTGTGTTCTTCAAAAGCATGCTGACCTTCTTGATCTCGGCATCGGTGCTCTCAAATCCCTTCTCAAGTTCCAAAATCGTGTAAGGATTCTGCCGTTCTTCAAAGTCACCCATGCTGCCTTGTTCAAAAGGGCGTTCTGTACAGATCTCCCCTGACAGCAGTTACTTAGTCTTTCTGCGGTTGCTGCCCATCGAGAGGCTGACTGACCGCGGTACGAATGCAACAAAATTTAATTTAATGCAATTTTAAAGTTGTGACCATTCTTTCGCGTCAAAGGAGGAAAATCAGCAGAAGCTGCCCATGCAGAAGGCTGGGCAGCTACCGAGCACCAGCAGTGTGGGCAGAAGCGGGCAGGTGTTCAAGGAAGAGTTGGCCATAAAAACTCTTTACAATCCTTCTTCTGAAGCAGCACGGGACATCGCAATGCGATCTGTACGGACTCTCTAGCAGGTTCTTATGTAATTGCACATGCACCATGATGGCATGTGGTGGCCGCACACTTGCAACTTGCTAAACTCAACTAACTGTGGGCTGGTTGGCCACACACAGGCTGTTGATTTAATTGGCTTATGAATAGCTCATTTGTTGGAGCTACTTATGCAAAAAGAGCAGATAATTCCATGCTAGATACTACAGAGCTAGCACTCTACCTGATTCTGGGCATCCAGATGAAATGGAAATGTACAAAATGCAACTTGCACAGCATTGACAAGCTAGCCTCTAGGGAAAGGAGGACGCAGATAGGGGCCCAAACGCACCCCTACCACACATCGCATTGAGGACCCCTACATACAACCCCAAGAAATATTGCAGACCACAACCATTTGGTTGCAGGACAAAATGCATGTGTGCCACACAGCAACCGTGGGCCCTGAAAAATCCTGTAGAGGACAGGCTGCCTTCAATAGGACGCTGCATACGACTGACTTTATGTTTTTATCTACAGTAGACGCACCTTAGGCACGACTCAAACTAGATACAAAAATTATTAACACAGTTGACACCCAATCAAGTGGGGATGCTACAGCCCGTGTCAGTTGAGGGTGGAGGCTGCAGATGCAGATTTGGGCACCAGCAGGAAGGTGCGGATCTCCATGGGCTGCAGCTCGATCTTCAAAGCATCCTGGCACCCGTTCTTGCAAGACAGCCCAGAGCGGGTCACATATGGCACCACCAAATCCGCAGATGTGTCATTGGACATATGTCTGCCCACCTGCCATTTGAGCCTGTCCACCTGCACATCCAATTCGCCCTTCAGGATTGGCACCATCTGTGTTTGTCAAGAGTATTGTGTCAGTTTCTGTCAGGCCTGCAGAGCGTTTCATCATCATTTGAAAACAATGCAACAAAGGCGGGCTGCATGTGAAGTTACCTTTGAGAGGGGCTTTCCAGCAGCGAGGGTGACTTCCAGGGCAGACTCAAAGGAGAGGTCCTGGAAGAGCTTGTTGAGATCGACGCTCACGTTCTTGTCCTCGCCGCTGTCCTCATCAATCTACACAAAGCACAGTCCATAGGTCAGATTCTCAGCTACAGCATAACACTTCACAATCCATACTATTCATGGCTGGCAATGTAGACCCTATTCAAACCTGCTCACAGCACCTGACAGCCCACACACTCGCAACTCTACAGTGTTTTAAATTGTATTTGCAGGAGGCTGATCCTCTTGATTAAGGAGTGGGGCTCTGGGCACACCTGGTAGAGGTGAGCCAGGCGCAGCAGCACTCTGCCATCCCCATTCTCCTTGAGGGTGAGCAGGTGCACGCTCTTGGGCAGGCCGTCCTTGTCAGCCAGGAAGCTGACAGGCGCGCCGCCCAAGCCCTGCGACGCGCCGGCAGCCGCACCCGCGCTGGAGGCCTTCCCGAAGGACAGGACGAGGGGGTCGTTGACTCGCTGCTGCAGGGTGCGCCTGTAGCTGGCTGACGTGGCCGGCCCCTGCACATCGTTGAGACCTGCATCACTCACTGCCCAGGAGGAAAGTGCGTGGCTGCAGATGACCTATCGAATGCAACATGACGCCACATGCGGCAAGGCCCAAGTCAAATAAATTGGTACAGTATGGCCAGACAGAGTGCAGGCCATTGCTGCAAGCTCAGCCAAGAGCTTTACATGGCAGCTGTTATGCATGATATTCCTGAATTCAACAGCTTAATATCTCCATTAAGTAAAGTAGACAACGAAGGCCATGCGTGCAGGAGCAGCAGTATTGCTCAGAGGACACACCTGCACAGTGAGGCAGTGGGTGCCGCGCGCGATGAGGCCGGTGCAGTCGCAGTTGATGCAGCCGCACATGGTCTCGTTCAGGTTCTCGGACACGCCGCGGCCGTCGTCGTGGAACATTCGGCGGTGCACCATCAGCTCCACCTGTCCCGGGTGCAGGCTGGACCCCCCCTGCGCCCTGTCCGTCACCACCGCCAGCTGCCGCCCTGCCTCCTCCTGTCACAGAGCGTAGGGACCCATCAGTCCTCTATTATGTCACATAACAGTATTCTATATATATCTGGATTTAGGGCAGCCTTAGCTTTTGCATGCAGACGATTGCGCAAGTCCAGCCACGTAGACAGTGACCTACTGCCAGCTCAGCACAGGAAAAATGACACATATAGAGGTCCAGTAGATGTATCACATGCACAGCGCTCACCTCAATGTAGATGGCTGCGGTCACGGGGTAGTAGTTGCCGGCAACGGGCTGCTTCACGTCCAGGTTCCAGGAGGGGCGGAAGTTGAGCTTGCGCTTGAGCATCTCGCGGCCGTTGGAGTCGGTGTAGAACTCATCTCCACTGGTCACGTTGGTCTCAAAGCGGACCTGTAGCACAACAGTTCATCGAGAAAAGGATCAAATCATGCATGCTGATATCAAGTACGTGGGCCCTAGATTGGGTGGGTCCGAACAGCACAGATGGCTGACTGCCTGCAGATCCTTTGATCACTCCCAACAGATCATCTGAGCTGCTCCCTTGGTACATTGGATTGCTCATCCCATGCCTTCACAGGCATGCAACATGTACGGAAGTGATGGAAGGCTCAGTGAACAGACACCATGCTAAGCGTCGTATATGCAATAAACCCTTGGCAGCCTGTGTCAGTAAGGACATGTGAGAGCCCTTACCACAACTTCACGGCCCAGCTTATCCTCAAAAGGAAGGGGTCCGACCGTCCACTCTGACTCAATGTGCTCCGAGTCCTTCCAGACCCTGGTCGTCAGGGTGGCCCACGGCTGCCACTCCTGCCACCCAAGAATGCACCCTTTCATGATTTTCCCAGCTCTTAATTATGAGACAAGGCGTGCACTTTTTTGACTAATCAAGGCAGCCTTAGACGAGAGAAGGTGGGCATAAAGTAGATTTGGGAAGGTTCTTCGTAAAAGAGAAATCTCTCAAGGAGCTGGCCATGGAGCAGAAAAGGTTTTGAATTAGAAAATCATGCTAGAAATGCTCAGGAAGGGCTGAGTGTGTACCTGGCGAATTTCAGTCAGGATCGGGCCTTCCACAATTTGGATGGGGATGACCGCAGTCTGGTGAGCTTCTTGGTTGGGCCGGAAGATGTAGGCGCCGGAGGCTTCAGGCTTCCCGTCGGCGATGTGGCGCGGCCAGTAGCTGTCACTGGAATTGTAGTACATCATCTGCTCGCACACAGTCCTGTCTCAGGGTATGCTCAGGATGGGGGCTCCCGTGTCGCGCATTGCATGGCAGCCCATGAACGTGACAGCACCTCTTGAGCAAGTAAACATCATAACCCCATGCAAGCTGTTCAAGGCTTCAAAGGAAGATCAGAGAGGGTGTCATGCAGGGGAGGGTGCATTGCCATTGTATATGCTTGCCAGCATCACTGAGGCTACAAGGCATTATATATTTTAAAAGCTGAAACAAGTGCTCGAGCTCGCACGAAAGGCACCACGGTGTGTCATGCAGGGGCCGCACCTCTGTGTTGAGCTGGGTAGCCACGCCGTCGCTGTTGCGGCTGAGCGACAGGATCCTGCCTGTGTGGGGGGACACTGTCAGGGTGACTGCACCACTGGAAACAGACACGGTTGCCTGTGTCTCCCTTCTGCCGCTATCCCCCTTGGTGCTATTGGCCCAGGAGCTGACGAGCGTGCGCGCAGCCGGGTGGTAGCTGCCCGCCTGCCCAGACTGGGCAGGGGATATGGTGTACGTGGAGTAGCCCAGCGGGGGGACCTCCGCGAGGAAGGCGATCTCGTAGGCGGCGGCGGCTGAGAGGTCGGCCAAGATGTGCTCTTGCACCATGTAGCTCTGCAGAGTCAGCGTGGCGTTGCTGACCGGCACAAGCTGCGAGTCCACCGCGCCTCCCGTCCCGGCTGCACCACACCACACATTAGTGCCAGGTGATCAAGCGCCGGCGAGATTGTCAAAGCACCCGTTCTGTCATGCGAGGCAATATTCGAAGACTATGAATGATATCCTTTGCACTCCCTTCCTTCCCGTTCTTGATGCTCTTGACAATAACACGGGGTGAAGACTATGACAAAGCACACAAGGCAGGTTTGTGTTGCATGCAGAGTGTGAGTCAGTACTCAGATGCACAACAGCTGGTTAGCTGCAGAGTGGGTGATGGTGCTTACTGACGACAGTCCACTGGCTGGTGAAGCTGAGGTCGAGGGGCACGCGGACGCCCTCGGTGCGCGGCCAGGCGAGCGGGTTGTACACAGCCACAACGATGCTGTGGCCCAGCCTCGACATCTCCATGGTGGGATGGCAGACGCTGGCGTTTAGGAAGGGACACATTCCCAGGGTGCCCTCACGGTCCGCCAGCCTGCACACATGTGAAAAGGGCTCAACTGACAGACTCCTTCGGCAGCCGACAGAATGGGCTCTGTCACAATTTTGTGAGATGCTTTGCATGCGCGTGAGGTCAGCGTAGGACAAGCATGAACACTTCGGCAAGCATGAGCATGATGTGCTCGGCAGGACTTTGGAGAGATGCTCACGATGCTGATTCAGCAGCCTGGATGTTGGTGCTCGGCTGGGTCTGGTTCCACTTGCTGGCGGGGTTCAGCGCTTTGTCGGCCTCATCGGCAAATACAAGGGATGCAAGGTCTGTGTTGAAGGCCTCCTCAGCCTCCGCCATGCCTGTGGGCAGACATTACAAGTCAGACACCCAGGACGTGGACCTGCTCTTTCCAGTCACAGAGCATGTTTGCTCAATGCTGGTGTGCTCTTGGGCCATGCAACGGCCCCACTCCCCGCAAAATGACTGAGCGGTCCCTTGTGAAAGGCACTGCATGTTCTAGAAGGCTTCATGGACAGCAAACATCACGCGCTGCAACGAAGCCACCTTTTATGGACAAGGGCAACCAATGCTGCCGCTCAGGGGAAGGGGAGCGTCTCTCCTGGACAAGCCTTGAGGGCCCAGCCCTGACGCTCTCTTTTCATGCACAAAATGTGCAGTAATGTTTGGAGAGGAAGCAAACAGGAGCAACTTGAGAACAGAGTGTGCACCTGCGGACAGGCGGAAGTGGTAGTCATCCGCCACGTCCTGCCTGGCTGTGCCGGTGATGGCGTCGTGGTGCTGCAGCAGAGCCACCGCCAGCTCCAGCCGGCTACTGCTGGACTTGTTGGCGTCCGCAACGTCCTTGGCCGCAGCCTCAGCCGCCGCCGCGGCCGTCGCCGCGCCGTACCGGGCGGCCAGCTCTGCTACGGGCTGAATCTTGGCGCCTCGGAGGAAGACCGTGGCAGCGTCAACGGCGCGGCGCGCGGCGCGGGCGGCCGCGCTGAGGACCTCCATCTGGCGCGCGGCCTGCAGGAAGGAGGTGCAGGTACGTACGTAGCCCTTGGACGTCGGCCGGCTCGTGAAGTAGCCTGCGAGCAGCCCGAGGCAACCTCAGTGCTGCTTTTACACTTGCACATCAAACTGCACGAGGATGGTGTGCAAATTCTGCACAATCTGCACAGTTTCAAGGGCCTCTGCGCTTGCTTCAAAGTCCTCCTGGACCAGTGGACAACAGAAGAGCAAGAAGTGTTGGCTTGTACTGGTTGGATTGAAGAAAAAAGGCTGACCGGTCCAGTAGCTGAACTCGTTGTCCGCATAGGGGAAGAAGTCGTCGGTCTTGAGGGGCCATGAGCGATTGTAGGAGTGCTTTGCGGCAGTGTAGGTGGCTGGAGTGGAGTAGAACAAGTTCATGCGGCCGTCCTCATTGGCATAGTGGATCAGCTTATCGATGTTCTTGTACCTGCAGGCATTCCAGCCATGTGTTTCCGCACATGCAACACCCTGCATGAGGAGTCCACTTCCAAGATCCCTTCGTTTTGTGATCAAGGGGTTGCCCGCTTCTGCACTTTCCAGGCCTGGTTGTGTATACAAAGTAGAGAAAGAGTTATGCCGACATCAAAGCAGAGCAAGCGCTAGAAAGTGGGACATGTGGAGGGCTGATTCAGTAAGGGGAATGGGCGCATGCTCACCAGACGAAGGCGTTGGCATAGGTGAAGTCAGTGCCCATGGTGATCATGATGTCACTTCCTCCGGAGACATCATCGCCCTGGGTGATGTTGAACCTCATCATGCACCCGTTAACGAAATCGTCCACGCGAGGTTTCACGTTCCACTCGCCGCAGTCATCGCAGTCCACGATGGGCTCGGAATTTTTCCAGCTCTCAAAACCCCACTCCCACATGAACCTGTCAGGGGGATTGTAGTCTCCTGCAGGAACCAATTGTTCACAAGTAATGTCCGAGCTGAATCGAGGAGTGTTGTTTCATGCCTTGTCCTTGCAGCTACATGACAAGCACCCGATGTAACACTTGATCATGCTCTGAATGTTAAGAGATTGATTTCACAGATATACATGCCCTCCTGACTCCAGAGGAAAAGAGCATGGGACCAGAACATGAATGCCACAATTGATGTGTGGGACAGTATCTCAGAATGAACATACCAGAGGGGAAGCTGCCGGACAAGACATCGGCCGAGGATCCATAGGATTTGGCACCACGCCATACCAGTTCCAGCTCCTTTGTGTTGCTCCTCAACTGCCGATCCTACAAGAGCAGACAAGGCACTCAACTGTTATAGGATTGAAGAGCAGTCAACCGAGACGCCTCTTTTGCACTCGGCTACAGATTCAGATACCCACCAATATCTATGTCACTGGACGCAGGAGAGAGAGAAGAGAGCGCAGGGATGAAGTTAGCGATGAGCAGGAAATATGCAGCATGCTCTGGAGCATAGGGGAATGCTGACCTGGTAGTCAGATCGGGCGAAGTAGACCGCATCAAAGCCGAGGGCACCTGTCATCAGGGATGCCTGGGTGCCAGAGTGTCCAAATGGATCGATCTGCCAGCCGATGGTGGGGGTGAACCCGAAAGTGCTGTTCAAAAACTGATGCCCGACAGTCGTCTGGTCGATCATGGCCACATAGTGGGCAGCGGCCTCATCATGCTGTACGTACCTACAAGCAAGCACACAGAGCTAATTTTACTGATTCTAACACCCTGTTAACAGCATGCGAAAGAAAAATAAATGGCCACCGTGCATACAGGGCTCCTGAGGGTGCAGACTCACCCGCCGTTGACGAAATCGAGCTGGCCATTATCCACCAGCTCTTGGACTTTCTTCTGGGAGAAATCGTCTTGCTCCTCCCACCACTTCAAGAAGAAGGCCTGTTGCGTGCAAGGCCGATTCATGAGAGTCATATCAGGGGCAATAAGCATTATGTGCATGTACTGTAGAGGCTGGAGTTGGGCAGGCCTCCTTGCTAAGTACAACTCACCATGTCAGAGTAGGTGAATCTTCGATTGGGGTTGGCTAGCAGTGCAGCAATTGCTGTGTCCAAAGTGTATTGGACCCCGCCCATCTGCGAAAGCATTTTCCTACCATCAGGTACATACTATTCAAGTTCATTTTCTTAATCATCATACCCTCGTGGGTTGCAAGTATGGAGCCCTGGGCCTGCTGCCGTGCGATCAAAGAAAGCGTGCCTATCTGACTCACCTCTTTATCGAAGTCGTTGTTGAAAAGATTGGCCCCATAGTAGTACTGGTTGAACGTCTGCAAGAGAGTCGGACGAGCCTTTTCAGGAGGAAAAGACTCCGCACGACCGGGACGGCCGGGCGATGAAACTCAGATCATAGCATTATTCAAAGCAAAAGAGCAAACCTTCAGAATCAACCTGCTGGACAGCTCACTCACCCTTAGCCATCCTGCATCATCGTGCGAATGGGGCACGATGTGGACGTTCATTTTTCCCTCCACCCTGCGGAGCCACTTCGATTAACGAAACGGCAGGCTGCATTATTCAGATGTAGAACCCAGTGACTATAATACAGCACATGACACTAAATACAAGCAAAAGCAACATTTGGAACACTTCTGCGCTCGAAACACCAGGTTGTGAGTGGCACAGAGGAGGCGGTGGTCGCCATCAAGATGGGCATCTGATGAGGGTTTACCTGCCGGCAGTCGTGTTGTACAGCCTGCCGTGGCAGACCGACGTAGCTATCAGCAGAAGGAAGGAGAGGGCGACGGAGCTCATGCTGCGGCTAATCATCGCGGCAAGAAACTACGGATCACGACCTATGATTTTCAGACATATATACTTTCCATTTCATCACCAATTACCCACTCTGACCAAATGGAGAACCTGAGAGGCGACTCTAGAGAACCGCTGCCCAGCAGGATTGCGAAAGCAGCGCCAAATCTGTGAGGAAAGGCGTGATCAACGGCTCCCATCTCCCTCTGCTGACGCGGCGCGGTTCGGGCAGGCGCCGCCCTGCCCAAAGCCCATGGCCATGGGCAGCGCCCCAATGACAATGCCAATTGAGTCATAATGACATGAGGAATTGGCCGACATGAAGCAGAGAGGAGAGCAAAAGCAAGGGGACAAGGGACCGAAATCGAGGTCAGATCTGTGTGGAAGTGCATCGAACATGGCAGAAAAGAAAGAAACGGCTCCAAAACGGAAGGGGCTGACATTCGAGCAGCAGCGAAAGGTGCTCATTTCGACACTTCCTGTACATTCTGAAGGCACTATTGTACGGATGTCATTGTATCTGAAGATATACCTTGCAAGACGATCTTATACTAAGTTTTCTCCTCGTCGAAGTCTAAGAAGGGTGTTTGGGACCTGTCACAGGCAACTGCACTAGAGGAGTTCCTGTTCCCAGGGGGTGCTGGCAATGGGGAGGATTTCGGACGGGAAGGGGAAGTGGATGCCGATCTTCAGGCGGCAACCGAACTAGTCCGCCAGGTGCGCACAGCATCTAAGTCTAGTACTGATGTGCCTGCGCCCAGGTCGCCCTCTCCTGACAAGGCACTCAAGGCATTGTGGGCACAGGCAAACCAGCAGAGGATTGATACTGGAGACGCTCAGGGAGACCACGAGTTCCTGATCTGGGAGGACAGGGGTGCCGGGCCCACTGCAGCCTTTGATGAAGAGTCAGAGGAGGAGGATGCAGGCCCTGCAGCGACCCTGCTGGCAGACAGCGATGCGCACGACGCATCCTCATCTGAAGCTGCTGACAGCAGCGACGAGGACGAAGCAGGCCCAGCAGGCGAGGAAAGTGAAGAGGAAGACGGCGAAGCTGGCCCGGGGGAAGAGCTGCATCCTGGCAGGAGTGCAGACGAAGATGAACCCACCGGACGTGGTGTTCTGGCCCGGGAAGATGGCCAGCCTGGCCCCTTGTCCGGTCAGGTGGGGACTCTCACACAGCCACTTCTTTTGCTTCCGACACGTATCACAGCATGCGCAGTGCAGTGCAGTGCTGCAGGCGAGGGGATTGTGCTCCAAGTTTCACTGTGTGTGATCGGCCAGGATGCTTCCACAGCGCAGAAGCGGCCAGTGTGGGAGGACGAGGAGGATGAGGCGGTGGAGGTGAACATTGCTGGGCGCAACCGCCTGCGCAAGCTGAGGCAGACAGAGGAGGAGACTGTGGTTACAGGTACAGTCCGTTCGTGAGACGGCACCATGTTTGCGCTGTATGGGATACCCAGCCAGTCAATCGTGCATCACTTCCAGCTATTTTTGGACTGATATATGAAGCCTGACGCAGATGATGAGCAAGAGGGGATTCTTCTCTGATCCTGTCAAGGATGTTTCTCTGATGCTATCAATCTAGGAGGATAGTCAGCCAATGGCTGTGTCTGGGTGGCAGGGAGGGAGTATGAGGCGAGGCTGCGGCAGCAGCACAGCAAGCTCAACCCGCGCACGTCCTGGGCCACGGAGGGGCGCGCGAAGCGGAAGCGTGGGTTTGGGGACGACCTCAGCGATGACGACGAGTGAGGCACTCTCCTGCCCTTTGCCACTGTTTTGCTAGAGGCTCCAGGACCCTGTGCTCACTTTGCATCGCTTTGACGGGTTGAGAGGATGGCCAAAGTGGCCAATGAGAAGGTGCCGCAAGGACCTAGGCAGGTAAGGGGTTCGACTTTGGATCAGCAGCCTTTTCAGGCTTCTTATACAGCCGCATTCATTGTGGCAGCAGTCATGTGCGTACAACTTACAACTTATTATGCTGTAAGGAGTGAACCAGGAGTTGTCAAATTGCTGCTACACTGCGCAGGGAGGAGCGGGAAGGGGTGCTGGCGTCGGCGGGGCCGCTGCTGGCGCGGGGGGCACTGCTGCCGGCAGGGCTGCTGGAGGCAACGCGCGTGCGCGACGCCAACATCGCAGAGCCCAGCGCGGCCGTAGTGCGCAGCCTCGAGTTCCACCCGGACGGCCAGGTCCTTATGACCGCCGGCCTCGACAAACGCCTGCGCTTCTTCCAGGTCAGACTCCAACCTCCTCCCTTTGGGAGAGAAATGAAAGTACATTGCACCTCCCTCTCCGGTACCTTTGATGTGTCCAAGGATCTCTTGTTCAAGGATCTTCAGATCTCTTTGCGAGCACCTGACAATACACTTGGGGCATTTGTCCGCATAATTAAGAAAAGGCTTGCACAGACAGCATTGTTGTGGGTTTCGTCCAGTCTGAAAAATTGAGTGTGGGAAATGGGTGCAGGTGGATGGGGTGCGCAACCCCAAGATCCAGAGCATCTACCTGGACAACTTTGCCATCACGCAAGCCGCATTTGCGGCCGGCGGCTCGCATGTGATTGCCACGGCGCGCCGGAAACACTTCTACACCTTCGACCTTGGCTCTGCCTCTGTGGAAAAGGTGACCTAAGCTTGAATTCAGGTCATCTGTTAATTTCTCTCTGTTGCGTGCCTTCATCCTCAGACCTGTGTAGAGAAGGCATCCAGCTCTTTGAGACCCTATATTGTGAGTCTCACACGAATCTCCGATATTTGCCCACTTCCGCTTTGAATCACCACTTGAACCATGTTTTTCTTGGCGCGCCTCCCTCAATGCCAGTGCTCTGTTTCTTCTGCGGGGCTCCTGCTCAAATCTGCTCGTGCCATGTCTGACATTCCTCCGCTCTAGGCTGCAGCCTGTTGTAGGCCCGCAGAGGCTGCGTGCCCTGTGTGTATGTCCTTTTACCCCCGCTGATGTCTTTTAATATAAAGGTACTTATAAAGGTATATTCAATGCACTGTGCGCAACAGGTGGCGGGGCTGGTGGGGCGGCCGGAGAGGAGCCTGGAGAGTTTTGCGGCGTGCCCTGCCCCTGACAACCCGCTTGTGGCGTTCCTGGGCAACGAGGGGTGCGTGCCGCTGGTCAGCCTGCGCTCGCGCCAGTGCGTCGGCGACCTCAAAATGAGCGGCACCGTGCGCACCGCCGCGTTCTCCGCCGACGGCCTCGAGCTGCTCACCTCAGGCAAGGCCCCACCTGGACTCCATTGCTAGCCGCATTGTCCTATCTCTTCACTTCCGGGCAGTCCTCTCCAGTACATGTGCTTCTCTTCATACACAGCAGTCAGAATACTTTACCGCACGACATAATGATGTAGTCAACAGAGACTTGCAAGACCATGAGCAGCGTAGGGAAACGATCTTCTTGTGTTGCTCTATGGCGGTGGCTTGGGCATGCGGAGTGCATCTGGGAAGTAGAGACAGGGGTCGTTAGCTTAAAAGTTCTCGCGGAGGAGGTGTTGGCGATAATTTGAGCTCGCAAAGGTAAAGAAAGTAAGCACCCGCTGGCTTGCAGGCAGCGACGGGGTGGTGCATACGTGGGACATGCGCATGCGTCGGTGCCTGTCGCGCGCGGTGGACGAGGGCTGCTTCTGTTCCACCTCCCTCGCCGCCTCCGCCGACGGCCGCCTCTACGCCACAGGTTCTAAGGCTGGGGTCGTCAATGTCTACAACCGCTCCCACGGGTGCTGCCCACCATCCTCATTAGGCGTTCCTGCATCTTTAGATCTCCTGCCGTAAAGAATGTTGATCAGTTGGCATTCCTACATCTTCAAACTTCTGTTATCAAAATATTATCCTTCTTAGGTGAATCCAAGCCAGATTTTCTTATGAAGCTCCATGTCCACCAGCATCTTTTAAGATGTTCTATCATGAAAACCATCTGCTGTGCTGTCGTGCTCCTGGACATGGAAGCGGAGCAGAGCAAGGACAGGAAGTGTAGCTGTAAACCATACTAAGGTGGGGGTGTGCTGTTGTGTGTGTAGGCAGCAAGGACTGAATTTGGGCAGCGGGCAGCCCATGCTGCCGGCATCGGTGTTGCCGCTGAAAACGCTCATGAACCTCACCACCTCCGTCGACAGCCTGGCCTTCAATCCTGACACGCAGGTGCGCTCTCCTGGCTCGCTGTGCCCGGCTGCACACCATGGAGCAAACCAGTCCACCATGCAGAACCCCAGCAAACTCTTGGGAGGCATCCAAATCAAGGAGCAGACTCCTGTTTGCACAGTGTTCTGATAATCTGCGCTGCATGCTATGGCAAGCAATGTTATTGGGGCAGACAGTGCCAGGGTCTCTTTTTTGGTGGTCTGCAGCCGTATACAACACCCCAGGGGATAATGCTCTGTGTAAGCATCCCAAGAGCTGTGCGTCTGTCCCCATATTTTTGTTTCAGGTTGCGCAAGAGCGCATCATGGGGTTGCTGACGCTGTCTGCTGGCACTGTGTGCTCTCCGTGTGCAGATCCTGGCGATGGCGTCGCGCATGAAGAAGGACGCGCTGCGGCTGGTGCACCTGCCCAGTGGAACAGTCTTCTCCAACTGGCCCACCTCGCGCTCCCCCCTGGGCTACGTGCACAGCCTGGCCTTCAGCCCCGGGGGCGGCTACCTCGCCATCGGCAATGCCAAGGGCCGGGCGCTGTTGTACCGGCTGCACCACTACACCGCCTCCTGATTAAGAGAAGAGAGATGCGAGATAAGGCAGTGCGAGCGCTAAGGAGGGAGGAGCGGCTGCCTTGCAGTGCACATGCTGTGCTAGTGACATACAACTTGCAAGCATTGTATCAATTCACCAAGTCCTGAGACACTCTGAGAGATGATGTAGAGTCCTTCCACTGGCCTGACGGGTCATTTGATAACAGAGACCTAACATGCATGTATCAGAGATGATGAAAGGGCTGCCTTACAAGGAAACGTAGTGCATCAACAATGCATGCTGTCATTGAGATAGCCCCAAGCAGTCTGCATGCTGGCTGGGCGCTGATGGGTGGCTTGCATGTGGGCAGGCTCATGTCATTCAGGCCATGCATCAAAGCATTATTGGGTGGTTGCTGCATTGTTGGTGGGTGCGATGCAAATGCACCATATGGTAGCAACGACTCTTTGCATTCAGAGTTATGTATAATTCTCCGACTTGCAACCAGGAATGAAGAATAAAACACAAGATCACAGGACGAGCCTATTGATGCACAGACATGGGTCTCAGCCCACCTGCACACCTCCTCAATCAACAATCACTCAAGAGACGCGTCGACGCTGCAGCCAATTGGTTGCTCTATGGCCCCGTCACCACTTGGATAGACAGATCAGCAAAATCAGCGGCTTTGCCAGGCAATTGACAACCCAATACATCAACTCGCAACAGCACAGATGCTGTGTGACAGAACTAAGTGTCCAACTGCTTCGTGCGCGTTCATTTGCATCTGTTGTGAAATAGCTGATAGGAGCATTCTAGAGATCTCATATGGCGCTTAATCAACCATTGGCAACCATATGAACCAAGAGAATTGCCTTGGACAGGAAACACCCTTCCACAACTGGTTCCGCAAGCTGTTCTGAGCGTGATCCACATTCGCACTCACACCTCTCAAAACCTCTCCACATCTCATCACAGTTCTCCCAAATGCCTCCCAGAGAGAATAGGTCTCAGTATCTCCAGAAATCAACCAGACAAAGGCCTGCAAAAGTTTTCCACACCTCTCTGTGACGAATATTCAGCTGCCACAGCACCGCTCAATTTGTATAAGATACGAGAGATATGCACTTGATGAAGTGTCTGCACCAACTGCCCGGCGCCTAGGTGTGTCTGAATAAAAGCTCTCAACACAAGGGGTGTCAGTGCAACAAATCTGTCAATTCCTCAATATTAGGGAGCCATTACGCTCGAAAAAAATCAGTAGCATAGGGGACAGCCTCCATGAAAGGTGGGCAACCCCACAAAACGCTCTCTCCCTGTCACTCCAGCAATCCATTGCCTACGCTATGAGTCACGCATAAAACATGCACTCCCTGCCCTGATGACACCTCTGTTGAGATCATGATGTCCGCGCAGTGGCGGTCTCGAAGCTGATGCGTCAGCACACCACGTACGCATGAGCGCATGCGACGAAAAGGAGGAAGAGTATAGTCAGTTCATAACAGACATGAACGCCTCGGCAAGCAGCGCCCCACGCGGCATTTCCTGCGCCATCACATCAGCAACAAATGAGCACACATTGTACACAACCTGTCAGGCCTACTCTTCCCGCTAGCTGTCTTGCCATGTGGGCACTAGGTTGCAGGTCCTGCTTGTGTGTGCGCATGTCAACACGCTGTCAATAGCTTTTCCTGCCCAACTCACCTTGCTGCAGATGTTCTTGGCAGGCCGGTATTCTAGACAGGGTATTTGCCAATTTACCACAGGCATCTCGTTTCTCAAATAAGAAAGGGACTCACCAGGGAAGCGCGCATGTTGCGAGGGGAGCCCAGAGTCTTGGCGACTCCTGACGCCCCTGGCTTGAGCAGATCTCCCACTGTGCGTGCGCGGCCGCGCGACCCCCGCGGCGACGCCAGTTCCCGGTCCGGCATGCTCTCCGTGCGCAGTAGACACCGGTTTGCGGCTGCAGACAAGGCACACTCCACCTCAGCGCACCACCATCATATTTCACACGATTTCCTCCATTGTGAGCTCAGCACAACTGCTGCACTCCCCCACTGCTGCTCAACATGTCCTGTTGAAGGTTTTTCATTCAGCTGCAAACTTTTCATTCAGCTGCAAACATTGAAACCACCCCTGCGATCTTGGTGCAACATGACACACCACATACAAAACGCCTGGCCCCTACTTGATGCTATTGCACTGGTACTGCCTTGTATGTCCTCTCCTTCCCTTTCGACCCAAGGAAATGATTCGCCCACCTGGGCTGCAGGGCTCGGAGTGCTGGAAGGACAGGTGCCCCAGGTGCCTGTTGGGGTTTGGCGGCAGGCTGGCGGTCCTGGACAGCTGCGCTCGCGCGGAGTCCTCCAGCATGTCACTCAGCCCCATCGGCGCCCCCTGGAACTCCGCAGTGTCCAGCAGGAATGCGTTGAAGCACTCGGCCGGGGCGGCCCTGTCCGCTCCCCCCGGCACTGACATATGGCCGCTGTACCCCACGCCAGTGACAATGACTGGGGGCGCGCCGCTGCACATCTCCACACCCCGATGGAGCATCCCATCGCTGTACTGTGAGAAGCAGGGCTGCGGCGGCGGTGGCTGCGCCTGCATGGAGCAGCCTGCTGTGCTGTCCAGGCCCTCATCGAGGCCCAGGAGCATGCTGGTGTTCCCAGTGAGGTCCATGGGGAGCGAGTGCTCCAGATGTCCAACATGGTCGTCCATCAGGATGGAGGCTGCAAAGGACTCCAGGTCGAAATGCGACTGCGAGACCGGCAGAGGGCTGTCGCACATCCTGTGGGGGTCCGGTGCCTCCCCCGGGGGACACCTGTTGCTGCGGGGGGTCGCCGAGTCCGCCACAGAGTCGGCCTCGCTGGATAGGTAGCGCCAGGCATGGAGCCCTGTCTCGCTCATGCAGCTGCTCGCCCCATCTGGCCCCGCCATGGTGACATCTGCAGCACAGTACCAACGGTCATGTACTAGGACAAACAAGACAAGCAAGCCAAGGTCGTGTTGGAAGGGAATTAGTATTCAAAGGCGTGATGTACTGCAGGGTGTGCCATATAAAGGTCCTGCCAAGGTGGGCTAAAAATCACCTTGTGGAGGGCTGGACCTGCCAGTTGTCCCCTGCACATCGAAAGAAACAGTTTTTACTGCAAATTCGTCGTTATGCAAGAGCTTTCATACTGAAGGCCAGACCTTGCAGCTGTCGCCGTGATGTGACAGTCTTACGTTCGAAAGCGACAGCCTAGAATCAGGGCTGGCAGGTGAGGTCTGCATATATTAAAAGGGTCAGCAGCAATGCATCCCAGAGCTACTTCAATAGGTAATTAGAATGGGGAAATATGTACCGCGGAATAGACGGTTTCCAATGCTTTCCTGCCATCCACGCCGCCGCTCCCATCGTCGATACTGTAATGTGACAGGTCGAAAGCGCTGCAAGAACCAGGCTGAGCATCCGATTGCTGGCCTGCAAGCGCACCCGAGGTTGGACTTGATGGTTCGGATTGGAGATCGACACACGTGATCGTTCCAAAGGTCCTAGGGCTTCCTCGTCGCAGTGCTCTGTGAGCATCGCACGATCCTGCACCTGTGGACGGACACTATATAGTGTATTTCAGCTTGAGAAAAGCTCACCCTGCTCGGCCAACTTCTTGTTGAGCCACTCCAGCAGCGACGCAGACTTTTTCAGTCGCAGCCCAAGTCCTCCGGTAGGTAGCGGACGGACAGAATTGGTCCCAGAAGAGGACTCGGCGATTGCATGTTGGATCGATTGATCCTCCTCGCCAGCTTGCCAGACCGGCTCCCTCCTCCTCTCCTGAGGTTGTGCCACGCCCGCATGGCTGCTCAAGCCTCGAGCAGGCTGCATGTGTTGCAGGGAGTGGTGGAGCATTGGAGGGTTGGGTGCAACACCGTGATGCGAAGGTATCATGGTGCCAGTCACCTGCACCCTTGTACCGAAGGTTTCAGCTAAAAGATGCAGATTCGAGTCCCTGAGAATCTTGTGCTATATGATCCTCTCGAGACGATCTGACTGTAAGAAATGTAAAAGAAACCGCTCTGTAATTGCGTAAGCAAAAATCCTTCTTCCTTGTATTGCAAATTGGGACAGATCAGCGTCCGAGAGCACCGAGCCATTGAGGACGCCGTAGAACTTGTGCCTCGTCAAGAGGGAGATAAAGCATAAGTGAGCAGGACAGGGCAGTCTGCATGGCGCTGTTCTGACTCCTTACAAGGTCTGAACTCGTGTCAGAAGTATATCAGGGAATAGGAAGGGTATGGCAGCTACTGGGCATGCAGCATGCACAGGTCTTCCCTCGCAGAAGCGAAGACAACCTGCTCACCCGTTTTCGGCCTCGAGCGAATGATGGAAGGCGGGAATTTCACTGCAGAAACCGCTTTTGATGAGGACGGAGGCAGTGTGTCCCGTTCAGACGACCAACCCTCAAACTATGGGGCACATAGTCCGGTGAGTTTGCCATGCTTGCTGCATGGCTGGTTTCTTGCTTGTCTCCACTGCCTCCGTCTGAGACACTTAGATCCGCAGCCTACATTTATAATGTTGTGACGCTGCCTTTTCCTTTGACACAGCGGCCCGCGCGGAGCCAGATATCTACAGCAGTTTCTTTTGAGCCAGCCTTAGAACGACCAGCCAACTCGGCTGCTATCGCCGCGCGGTCTGGGGAGGACAGCGCCCTCTCTGCAGCTGAGCCTGAAGGTTCATTGCTGCTTCACTCTGTCGCTCCTAAATGTTCTCTCACTGCGAGACAGATCAATGCACATGGGACCCTTTGGCCATGGGGGCACCTCTGGGCAACCAAGCTTTTGCCCCCTTCCTGAACATTCCTCTTTGATTACATTATAATCAGGCAAGGTTGCTGGAGGCATTCTTGTCGCTTCCTCTTTGCCTATATTACCTTGTGGCTGTGGCTTTGAGAGGCCGCATTGGTCTTCAAAGCAACAGCCAATGCATGGACTCTTGGTGTGCAGGTGAGTTGTCTTCGCTGCCACAAGCTCCACTGCAGGAGACGGCAGAGCAGGAGGGCCCGGCGCAGCAGGAGCATGTGCACCAGGCATACCCCAGCGGCAGCCTACTGTCCACAGCTGTGAGGCCTCCGGAGCAGCAGCACCAGCAGCCACAACAGCACATGCCCCAGCAGCCCCCATCGCCACGTGCCAACCGTGCCAACAGCCTTGTCTCAAAGACTCCTCGTGAGGCGAACAGAGCTGGCACGCCTGCATCCGTTTATGGGCAGGGCCGCTCACTGGGGAGGCAGCTGCGCGCTGAAAGCCCATTCGGCTACGAACAGGTGTGACACCTAATTGAATCCATTGCAGCCATGTCTTTCGTATCAAATCTTTTGTGTTTGCATCCTGATGGCATGCAGCTTGAAGGGCAGATCAGATCCTGCAAGGTCACTGAGGCATGCTCTTTCTGCATACAGAACTCCACGGCAGCACCCTTGAGGGGCCAGGAGGCAAGAAAACGGCTGCAGAGCCCTCCTGAGCCTAACCAGCAGCCACAGAAGAGCGAATGGCGCGAGGCACCCGTCATGCATGTGGATGGAGCCGCCTCTCAGCCTCCGGCAGGCCACCTGCAAGCGGGACAGCTGCATGGGACCTCACAGGTGACCCTCCACTTCACTGCTCAGGCATGATGGCATAATCTTTTGTGAGTGCCCCTCACCAGCAAAGAATACTCAGCAGGACTAGTCCTGCCTGCTCTTGTGGGTACAATGCCTGTAGTGGCATGGGGTGCAGGATGACATGCTGGAGGGATACCTGTCTGGGACCGGGCGCAACAACTCCATCGACGCCATGCAGCAGGGCGAGCCTAGGCCGGCGGAGGACCCAGCAGGTGCATCCGCTGCGCCTGCCACATTCAGGTCCAGCCCCGGCATGCATGCCGGCCACCGCATGCCAGCGGGCGCCCACGCGCTCCACCACCATCAGCACCAGAACTTCGCCGCAGGCCCGGGAATGCACTTGGAGAGGAGCGCGAGTGCGGGCAGCAAGAGCGAGCGCGGCCACCGCAGCGGTCAGAGGCGCGGGTGGCCGGACGGCCCTGGTGACTACCACATCGCGCACGACGCGCACCCCGGCTCTAGGGCCCGCAACACCGGCACGGGCAGGATTGCCGCGCAGCACAGCGGTGTGGCGGGTGAGCGGCCGCTGCGGCAGCTGGGCTCCTACGGGACCACTGATGAGCCGCAGCTGGCAGAAGCCCAGGGACAGCTGCCGCCGCCGCCGCCGGTCTTCATGGCCCCAGCGCGACCGGCCTCCTTGCCGCTCTTCGGCCACCCAGCCGCGCCGCACCCGGGGCTGCTCAACGTGCAGAGACTGCTGCGCGTGCTGGACAACAACGGCGACCTGATGCGGCACCACGGGGCCGCCACAGGGCCGCAGCTGCCGCCATTCCAGCTCCAGCCGGGCACGGCTGTCGCCTCACAGGGCCCGCCGGTGCAGCTGGAGCCGCTGCTGCGGCAGCTCAGCCAGCACCTGAGCACCAGCTGGCAGAGCCGCTCCGAGCCGGCCGACATGGACCATGCGGGCAGCGTGCGGCTGGGGGGCGATCAGGGCGACAACATGGGTGTGGAGCAGGGCGGCGGCAGCAACTCAGCCGCCGAGCAGTACCTTAGCGGTGAGAGCTGCGAGCCCGCAGCTCGCCCGCGCGTCTCGGCCGGCGCCCGCGCGGCGCCTTCGCAGCAGCAGGACCCCGGCGCGGGGTACGCGCTGCAGACGGCCGGGTCGCTGCAGCGGCCGGCGGAGGGGCAGTTGGTGGACCCCCACCTGCAGGAGGAGCGCTGGCCGCGGCGGCAGGCCTCCGCGCAGGAGGCCACCCTGGGCCCTGCCGCCTCCTGGGGCTTCGCCCGCTCGGTGCAGCAGGCGGCGGCCGCCGAGCAGTCGGTCCAGGAGGCCAACTCGCTGCCCGCGCAGGCGCACCACGGCCACGCGGCTGCTGGGCCGAGGTCCGGCGCGCTCCCGGCGCTGTCTATCATCCAGGGGCAGCTCGAGCCTTTCCACCCCGGCGCAGGAGGCCCACGCAGCGAGGGAAGGAGCGGCCCGCATGATTCCAATGCGCCGATGTCGATGCAGCTGCAAGCCCAGCTGGAGAACGTGGCTTCCGCTGGCCATGAAGACACACATGCGCTTGCGGCCCAGAATTCGATGATGCTGCCTCGCCAAGGTGTGGGCCCTTGGCATGGTCATGGGGACATGACCTGCCACAGGTTGCACTCAAGGGATGTCTGCAGAAATTTGTGTAACGTCATGTGTGCTTCAGTGTTGTAAACACCCTTCTGATATTTGCAGGCGTGCCAGCTGAGGGGGACGGTCAGCCGGTGGACAGCCATGCAGGGTCATTGGGGGACCTCGGCGGTGCAGGGGAGAATTGCGCCTCGTGCATTGCAGTGCCCCCTTTAAACCAGGAACCTGCGGAGGGCCTGTACGCCCAGCGACCGGTACATTTCCAACACATCCTCTGCCTAAGAAATTCTTACCGCTCTGAATAATTTGTTGCAATGACCTCTGTTACGCATGAAAGGTGCACCTGCATGCATGTTAACTTGGTGCATGAATGGCGCAGGACACGGCGCATGCTGCGGCGAGCGTTCATGCGACAGTGATGAGCGAGGAGGACGCGCAGTCGGAGGGGGAGACCAATCTGTCCTCCATGCGTGGCAACGCTCAGCGCTCGGCCCCGGGCGGTGCTGGCCACGCCCATGGCCACGCTCGGCGGCCTCAGCACCACTCCGCTGGTGATTCCTGAGAGATATTGAAGTGTCCCTGAAGGCATTGCTTGACTTATTAGTGTACCTGTCATTCATGGAGGTGGAGGAGATACTAAGAAAATTTAGTGCCAAGCAAGTGTTGGGGCTGAAACATATAGATTTGCTCTCGAGACGCAAGATATATGGCTGTGCAGGGTCGCCGACAGCAGCCTTTGCTGAGCACCGACCAGCCGAGCTGCCAAGGGAGGAGGATGTGCCTCGACCCCTGGACTCCACCACAGGCATGGCCGCTGCGCCTGCACCAGCTGCGAGGTGTGCCATTCAGCCGCACCTCGCTTTTCCCTCGCTTTGCTTCAGGATGCGACAACATCAGAGGTACCAGGCACAACACTGCTGCACCCTATCTCAATCCTGCTGACATATAATGCTTGCAGTGGCGGCCAGTCGGTGGAGATGTGCACCCATGGCTCCGGCAGCGCGTGGGCCACGGCCCCCGAGCCCTCCAACTCTTCCGGCAGCTCCCCTGCGCGCCCGGCCCAGTCCCGGCGCAGGACACCCTCCCAAGGCGCTGCCCAGGTATTGACCCTGTCTTCAACTGCACTGGAGAATGCTTCATGTGAGTGTGTATAACAGCCTCAGCAGCAGCTTAATAGCCTAACCTCTGCATCTCAGCCTCGTACAGAGCACAATGACAGGGAGAAACATTGTTTTGCATTGCAGGGTGCCACATCGGCTGCAGAAGGCATGGGCAGGGCGTACTCCTCCAGCGCGCATGCAGAGGCCGGCCAGAGGATGCACGCTCATCCGGGGGTAGCAGCGCAGCCACTGGGCATGATGGACAGATCCGGCGGAGCTGCCCTTGTCCCGATTGATGCCGACCTGGGAGCCCAGGACCAGGTGACCTGAACTCTGCTAAAATGCTGCACATTCTATGAAGCAAAGGTGGCACCAGGGTGACTGTCACGAGGACAGCTTTATCGTATGTATATTGATTGTATGGTCCTCTAGATGTGGAACTGCGGCACCGGTATGTTTTCGCCAGGCATCATGTGCCCTTGTTCTTCAAGGCACTGGACAAAATAATGCAGATACTTACGGTACTTTTACGCCATGTCCAGTGGCATGTGGTCAAAAACTTGCAGTTGAAGGTCTGCTGTCTGGTGCTGTGGCTGTCTTGATCTACAGTGACACTTTCTTTTCCAGTTTTCAAGCGTGTCACATGTGTTCTGTATTGCAGGTGGAGGACAACATTGGAGGGCCTGCGCGACAGAACAGCAACGGCACAACGATTGGGCAGCTGTTGGCGGCTGGGCCGCAGTCTGTGCTGACCACGGCTGGGCAGGGCGTGGAACCGGAAGGTGCGCCTGGTGCCCTGTCAGTCCAGCTCTACAGGAATTGCAGTGCTCGAGAGTATCAATACTTTGTAGGGAACCTTGAAGAAGTTCGTAGAAGTGGGCTCGCTGTGTTGAAGGGAAGGCCTATGCTGCAGGTTCCCTGGCCAGCCATGAGGGGATGGAGCAGCAGGGAGAAGCTGGGCTGCTGGAGGCATCGCCATCGGACGGCACAGCCCGCGGAGCCGCGCCGGACGCAGCAGGGCGCATCGCGGCGGCCGCGTCGGCCGCGGCCGCAGCCGCGTCTGCCAAGTTGGGCACTCTGCTGGCCGGCGTGGTGCCGCCCCCGCCTGTGAGTAACTTACGAGGGACCGGCAGCTGCGGGGAAGCAAGGCCGGCTGTACCCCACTTTGCTGCTGCCAGGTACTGCTACATTGCCTTCGGTGCTCTGCTAGAAACACATTAGTGATGCCTTGTGGTCGTCTCTGGATGTACTCTCCTGCGCGCTGATCTAGCCTTCAGAAATCTTGAAGGGAGGAGGTGGCAGAGTTGTGTGTTGTTACTGCCAAAGAGACGATGTGCATTCTCCTTTACCTTGACAACGTGGCATTTCATGTTCAGGGGCCAGGGCCACATGCCAGAGGAGCCTCCCCAGATGGCAGGGGAGGCGCAGCCCCAGATTGCGCGAATCTCCTCCAACTCCCTCCTGTACCAGCCGGAGCACCGCAGCAGGCCAGCCCACCACTACAACGGCAGCGCCCACCAGCACGGCGACCTCCCTGAGGCTAGGCACCTGGAAAGCCAGCAGCCCACCAGCCCCGGGCAGAACCACTCCACAGCTGCCGCCACCAGCGCCAAGGTAAATCACCCTTAGCCAGCAATAGCACAGCACATCATATGTGAATGTCGACGCAGGATGCCTTCCGCCATTCCCAAAAGTTTCCTGTAGACTCTGCGTTGTGGTGGGGGTCTTGGACTGTTGCATTTAGCAGCGCAAGTATGGCTTGACGACTGGACCTATGAGGCAATTTCCGGACAGCTGCAAAAAGATTTTGTGGCGCCAGGCGACGAGCGAGGGCGAGCCGGCTCAGGCAACGGTGACGGCGGGCGCCCACAGTGCGGGTGGCAGCCCGACGGCCGAGCTGGAGATGCAGAGCCATCCCAGCCCCTTCGCACCCCAGCAACACTCCTTTCCTCACCCCGCCGCTGTCATGTTCAACTCCTCAGGTGCCTGTTCTCAATGTCTACCTTGCCTTTGGTTCGAGCAGTTACTTGTGCTTGCTTCCCGGATGCAATCCATTAAGCAAGCACGCCTCCCAGCTTCCGAGGATGTGCATTTCGACCGTTGTTGATAAGGGATGTCTGGAATACAGGGCCCTGTAGAATGGCCTGACTTCATCAACAATCATTCTTAGTCAGTCCTGCAGCGACTGAGGGGCTAGAATGGAATTCTCGCAGGGCGCCTGCCGCACGCAAGCGAGGGCAAGGGGGAGTCGCACCCGGGGGCCGAAGGCGCGGAGCAGGGGGCGTCACCGGCGCGACCGACGAACGGCTCCGTGCATGCGCTGACTAACGGCCACGGCGCGGCCCACGGTCTCCAGGGGCGGCCCTCCGGCCACGCGGACGTCCTCAGCGGAGAGGACTCCGCGCCCGATAATGGCCCAGCCGTCACGTCGCCCGCCACCGGCGGCACGCTTGGTGCGCGCCCCTCGCTTTCTCTCCCACACTGTCTGTTGCACTGTCTGCAGCTGTTTGCAAGGTGACCTCACGAGCGGCAACTTTTGGGGCTCTCCCTGGCCCTTGGTGCAGTGACTCTTCAGCCTTGAGGCTGCAGTGCATTTGTATGCAAGGGCTGCAAGGCCCCGGGTATCTTCTCAATTTTCTTGGTCTTGGGTCATTGTCGGTATGCCTTCTCTGACACGCGACAATCCCAGCGCTGCCATGGTAAAGCAAGGTGTGATCTTGAGTGGTGCTTGGTGCAGGGAGGAGGCGCAGCACGGCGAGCAAGCGCAAGCGCATGAGTGCAGGGCAGCAACCTCGTGGAAGGTTCTCGGCTGCTTCAACATCCTGAGGAGCAGCAATCTGATACGCACGAAATTTTAGTCAAGTTTGTGATATCCCAACGAGCGACGTCACAGTGTATGACTTGCAGCTGCATTGGATGGATGCGAGGGGAAAATTGTAATCTTCAGTTGCCCACAGAACGTCAATGACGGCCCTTTGCTGAGCATTACTGTGTGCTGTGTGAATGTCAGTGGCGTGATACCTTTACAGTGTCCTTCATTGCAATCCCTGACACGAGTATGTTGCCATGCGACCAACGACAAGCCCTTTCGGCCTGTCCAACTGGATGAGGTGTTGCGCAGTGTGAGTTCATGGTTAGTGTACATTGAGTGGTGTTTGACAGTAGACAGATCTGCAGTCTCCAAGGAGACATTGGTTGGTCTGGCTTTTGAATCTGCAGAGATGATCATCACAGTAGGTGTTAATGTACATGTCCAATTGCAGACTTGAAACGAGTGTAAACATATATAACGCCAAATATAATTTGGGATCATGTTTGGGAGCCTTGCGCAAGTACACGTTATAGTGGACTCAGGCAAAAGACCCCAGTATGCGACGCGTCAAGTTCTGCATTGCATTGCCGTACTGAAACCCTTGCCAATAGACCTTTTGGCACGACGTATTACTGCACATCCAGAACTCAGTGTGCTTTTGCTCCACATTCTCTGAGATCTTGCAGGTTGAAGGAAGCTCAGCCCAGGTCAGTGCCCTGCATGCATACACAGATGGACATTCTTAAGCTGCATTTAGCCTCAGATCTGACCTTTGCCATGCATGCCTGTAAAAGCCATCCGCGAAAGGTCACTAGTCATTAGGATAGCTGATTACCACTGATCAGTGGCGATCATGCATACTTTGAAAGGTAGGAGGCGCTCACCTTGGGATGAATGTCCCATTGCATCTGGTGCAGCGCGACAGGAGGTCATCTTCCTCAACCTTGATGTTGAAAGCGCTGAGCACCTCGGCCAGCTGCTCGCGCTTGCTATTGGCTCGCACCAGGTATCCTCGGTCTGTGTACCTGCTCAACCCCACATATTAAGACCCCCAAGCATGCAGAATTTAAAGACAAAACATCAATCCTTCACGTAAAAGAAATGTGCAGAACAGAGGCGCACCGGGCTCGCAGGAAGGTAGCGTCAGCAGTTAGAATAATCCGGCCCTCCTCTTCAGCAATTTTCACCAGGTGCCTGCCAATGCATGCATCCTATCACGCACATATTTTACGTTGTCTGCATTGACATCCCTGTTTGGCAAGGTCCGAGAAGGTCTCTGCAGCCATGCACTGACGTGGCTGGGAGTGCACCTGTATGCCTTGAAGCGTTCATTCTTGCCAAACTCTGGGGCAGATGTCGCGTCAAGACCACAAAGGCGCAGTTGTCGGGCAAGTCCCTCTGTCATTACATCACAGGCAAAGCGCGGCTCTTCGCCCGTGGCCTGCCAGGGTATCACTGCCGGCCAGCCTGCACCCCAACAGAGCACATTTGAAGCCTGTGTCACTGCCTTTTTGAAGGGTCATACGTGTGGAACCAAGTGCCCTCATGACAAGTGGAGCATTAATGCAACAAGAGCACTCGCAAGTGCTTTTGCAATGAGAATCTGACCCTCATATTAGAAACCATGTGGGCTTACCAAAGTCTTCAGTGCGTTCTGCAGCTGTGAGCTTCTTTACCGGGGGATTCCTGTCCTTTTTGTTCTTTGGCGCGCAGCCCCCAACCTCTAGTCTGCTTCCCCAGACTGCAGCAGCCGACTGCATTGCCTCCTGTGCTGCATGCACCTCCCCTCCACCCGTTCTCGTGTCCCTTGCACTGTGCTGACTGCCAGAATCATCGCTGATTAACTGAGCATGGCCGTCATTTTCGAACGTCCGTGCCACAGCATCTGAGCTGCCATGCTCCCCCTCCCTGACTGAGCATGAGCTCTGGAGGTCCTTAGCCAGCTGTGTGACAATTTCACATCCTCCCCGCGAGCTCGACGCTGAATCTGGAACATCACTCTGCAGCGCATCTGCCTCCCGTGACCCTCCTGTGTTGCCAGTCTCATGCCCGGTCTCGCTGCAGGCGGCAACTTGGACGGCTGTGCTCCTTCCGCCGCCGCCTGCAAAAGTGTCCTCTGCAGCAGTCCTCTCAGCCCTGCCGTGCAGATCTCCGCGACCATTCTTCAGAGCGGGGGCCGCGGCGGCAATGAAGCTGTCAAGAAGCAGCAGCAGCACGGCTGCATCCAGCGCGGCATAGGCGATCTGGTCGGGCTGCAGCGGCCGCTGAGACCAGCTGCTGCACTGCAGGCGCTTGTCCAGTCGCTGGCCCAGCTGCGCATCCACCAGGCCAGCCAGGCCCTTGCCCTCTACTTTGGCGATGCCTGGCGTGCCCTTGCTGTACAGCGCCCGGTGCAGGGAGCCGATGTCGATAAAAGGGTCCACAACCGATACGCAGCCGGTGCCCTCGCCGCCCAGCCCAATCGCTATGGCGCGCAGATCCATCAGGAGGCCGTAGCCCACCTTCAGCATGGCCCTGTCCCTGAAGATCTTCTGCAGGAGGCGCCTCAGATCGTGCTTGGGGACAGCTTCAAAGTCCTGCAAAAGCATGACCGCCGTTCGTGTATTGCACGTTCAGAACCCTGGCTTTCGGGCCATTTGTGCTTCTGATGGACATCTCTGGCACGCTCTTGCAAGGATTGCTTCTTGTTTTTAGGTAGGCAGGTGCAGGCTTGCTCTCACCATAAGGAGAAGATACTGTTCAGCGCTGCCGCGCGTGCGAACTGCAGCCTGCACCAGGCTGGCACACGGCTTGGAAGTGTAAGGCTCCCATTCTGCATCTAGTGCGCATACGTACGCATCATCCACGATCTCCCTGCAACTATATTGTATTCAGTGAGCCGAAACAACCTTAATAAAGCCAGCACCGAAGGTCGATTTGCTCCCCAACACTTACCAAGCTTGTATGAACGTATTTTCATCGTTGACCAGCAGCACAGCCCAGTCATCAGGCAAGTGTATGTAGTCACTTGGAGTTAGATCACCGTCAGAGAAGCTCATCTAGAACACGCACTTCTTAGCACACGTATGATGACTGTGGTACAGTATTTGTGCCCCAATCCATATTTACATTCTTAGAGTTCGCATCGAGCTGTCGCTAGTAAACACTCATATCAGCTGGGTCCCCTCGAATTTAGGCACGGGCCCCCCGTTTCTCCTTTGCATGCTTTCCCAACTGATGCTATTCTTCAATGAGGAATCCTCATACTTTCCCTGTTCTTCCTCTGAAATGCATCGTTTCTGCTGTTAAAAGAATTTAGAAGTATGATGAGTTGAAGGGTTGCTCTCGATTGCAGACCATATAAGTACCTGTATCTCGATCTACATCGAACTATAACTTCAACAGGATAGATCAAGGGACATCCTTGTATCAGGAAAATTCACCACAATCAGCAGCATGAACGGCAGGTCAGACCTAGAAGATTCAGACGAGGAGGATGTTGTGAGAAAAACACTCCAGCAACTGGAGGAAGCCCATGCAAGCGACGACGGTCTGGGCGAAGAAGATGCCGTTGACGAGGATCTCAATGAGGAAGGAGGTGCCAATAATGGCGGAGAGGAGGAGGAACAAGAGAAAAATGGAGAGGTTCGATATTCCTGCCTAGCTCTTGAGGTGCAGAGATGTGCCTTCTGGGTGTGCAAAAGTCCAACGGATTGCACTTAATTGTTCCAAAGCTGCTGCAGCTTTGTTGGCCTTCAGTTTGCTGCGTATTCAGCCCTGGAAATGGCCTTTACATCGGTGGGAGGCTGTTCAGATCACCACCGAATTTAGAGCTGTTTGGCCTGAAGCCTGTCCTTCCATGAGGTGCAGCTGTCCTGTGCTGAGGTGCAATTCTGATGCAGGACCTTCAGGACTCGTCAGATGAAGAGGAGGAGGGCCAGGACGAATATGACATGGACGACAAGTTCCTGGTAGGCGACGAGGATGAAGAAGATGAGGAAGGAGAAGAGGAGGGCACCGAGGAAGAGAGGAAGCGGAGGAGGCGCAAGAAAAGAAAGGAGGCTGAGCTAGACGAAGAGGACTATGAACTCATTGTGCGTGCCTGACTGTCCCATTGTCTCATTGAATTTCTGTGTAAGGATGTGAGAAGTCTGCATTTGGGACGCCAAACAAAATGTGACTGACGCTGTCTGGTGACTGCATGACAGGGCCTGCGTCCGCCGCGGCCCACAGAGCAGCGCAAGCGCATCAGGAAGCTGGCAGACACAGGCCAGGGGACTACTGCCGAGCGGCTGAAGGAAGACCTTTTTGGTCCTGAGGATGAAGGTAATGGTCCCCACAGCCACTTGCCAAATCAATACCCTTGCTGTCTATACTCAAGAGGTGCTTTATACAATGGAGTACCATACAAAGCAAAGCAAAGTTTTCATCCTGTTCGTTTCTTCTCTCACATGCTTGTTCGGTGGCACCTCTAAAGCTCTGACTGTCGTGGCAGGTCTTGAGGACGAGGATGATGATGATGTGGCAGCGCCGGCGCCGAGGCAGGAGCAACGGCAGGACAGGGACTTTGATGACGGCCTGGAGGAGGAGGATGAATTTGCAGACTTCCTGGATTACGATGACGAGGGGGGTGCGCCCGGCGAGGGCCGCCGGCGCCGGCGGGATCGCGCGCAGGGTCTGCCCCCGGGCATCTCCTCAGCCGCTTTCCATGTGCGCACCGACCACCTCAAACCAATGGTCGTCCTTCTTGGCAGTACAGCTGAAGTCAATGTTGGAGTCGCACCCCTGAGGGCTGCCTTGTTGCGAGGGAATATTAGGCTTTGCAAGGTGCAGTTTTAAAGGATGTCAATTAGCAATGATGGTGGGTTTCCTGCAGCTTGGTTGGCAGGCTGTCATTCGGTCGTGCCAGTATGGGAAAAAGGCTGACCAGTGAGGACGTGTGCTGCAGGAGGCGCAGGAGATCTTTGGGGACGTGAGTGATTTGTTGGAGGAGTACAGCAATCGCAGGCGGCAGGTGGTGGAGGATGATGACAGGGAGGAAGATGCTATTTTGGAAGGAGACTATGATGATGACGAGGCAGAGGAGCGCCAGAGGGAGCTGGTGAGAACTTTTATTTTGACTCAACACTTCCTTAAAAATGTTCGTAGACATCAAAGCATGAACTTGCTATAATTTTTGAGAGTCTCAAATTGAGACTCTCATTCTGTGAAAACTCCATGCATTGGCCGCAGCATGCGCCCTGGGTGGCGTGATCTGTTCTGCCAAGTTTGTCGTGTCGCAGCCAGCATCGCGGTCTCGCGGCGCATCAGGAGAAACAGGCTGCTCCAGCAACTGCACACAGAATGCATGTCCTGGGTTATCCCTCGTCTGACGTGACACACCGCTGCACGCGGCGGCAGGAGGAGAGGCGGCAGGCGCGGGCGATGCGCAAGGTGACGGAGGCGGTGGAGCCGGAGTTGATGGCGCGCGCGATGCTGCGGCCGGAGGATGACGTCATCCGCGCCACTGACCTGCCCGAGCGCGAGCAGCTGCGGCCGCCCATCCCCCTCGACAACCCCGACCACCGCGCCTGCGCCGAGTGCGTGCTTTTGGCCATTCGACCTTAAGTCAATTTGCCCTTGTGATCACTTGGCTCAGTGGAATATATATATAATTAATGCCCCTGAAAGATGGGGTGATGGAGGAAACTAAGCAGGGTGATCAACAACAAACCTATCAGGGTCGATTGGCCTCGCCGCCGCTGCGGGCGCCACTGGTCTCTTCCATTCACACCCCAGACTCCACAAGGAGCAGACAGAGGGGAAACAGAGAGCAGGACCTGGGAACCTGGAGGCAGTGTCCTCTCCGCCAATCCCCCACAGTCCGCAGGGCATCCCTTCTGGTGCAGGATTATCTGTGAAAAGCGCACAAACTTTCAGTAGCTCGTCAGCATGCTACCCCTCCCCTCCTTATGCAGGGTTCGCTGCACCTATTTTGGTGCATGCTGTCTGCAGTTGCATCGTGATGCAGGAGCCAAAACAAAGGCTCATGGGAGATGCTCAAGTCTATGGTTACCAGGAGCCGTGCTGAGGGTGCATGCGTGCTGGATTGGCAGGTGGATTCATGAGCACCTGGTGGGGGCGCGCAGCAGCGAGAAGCAGTTCGAGACGGAGATTTTGTGCCTGGGAAGGCGGGAGGTGGATGGGCCGCCGCCTGATGGGCGCCTGGAGTGGAACGATGCTGAAATCAAGGAAGGTCTCACTGACCTGTCCAGAGGAGAGAGGTGTGCTACCGCATGACATTTTGCACAATCTTGCCGATACAGCTAAACTCCTCCAGCAAGACACTGCCATGTGGCATTTTATAAAATGCCACCCGGTGATGACTTTGAGTATGAAAGTTCAAAGGCGTCAATTTAAGGGCAGCGCAGAGAGAGATCTAGAATATGACAAGATAGGGTGGTGCAGGGCGGTCCGGGAGCGGAGGAGTGTGCGAGCATTCAAGGCATGGCTAACGGATGACCAGGCCCAGGAGAAGCTGAAGCAGAACATCACCAATGTTCTGGCCGACATGTTTGACAGCCACTTCGAAGTCCCTTACATCGCCCAGTACAGGAAACAGGTGCGCATGGCCGCCGTCCCTGCATGCATGCAAGCATGCGTGTCAGCACGTGCTGCAATACTACTGGGCTAAGTGTATATGTGGGATGTGGCTTGCCCAGGTGGCAGATGAGCTGCTGGCCATGCGGAAAGGGGATGTTCCAAATGTGACGAGCAAAGATGAGTCGCGCAGGCGGCAGGAGAAGCGGCAGCCGGAAATGCCGGTCGGCGTCGTGCAGGTGATGCGCGTTCTGATACGCACACGATAAGCTCCTAGAAAGTACCCATATGTAGAGCTGGAGTGCCTGCCGGTATTCGAGGAAATTGGAGATATCTGTCTCTTTGAAAGGAAATTGCTGGAGACGGCACACTGGCAGGTTGATCTTGTGGTGGTTTGCTGTGTGTGGATGAAAGCTTCCAAGGAATGAAGTATGTGCTGTGGGATCGCTGCAGGCGAAGCACAGGAGAATCCGGCGGTGGGACGTGCTGTGGTACGTGCACAGCATGGCGATGAGGTGGCGAGCTCTGGCGCGGCGCAAGGAGATCCGCGAGAGGGCTTACCAGGACGCCCTCGAATGCGCGCCAGAGAACGCTCAGCTCACCATCGACCGCCTGCTCGACACCCTCCGCAAGGCCGAGAGCCCTGAGGTGGGCGCCTCTGTTCTGGCACCTTGTTCTATTCTCGTCGTTCCTGCTATTGCAACTTGTTCTCACCAAATCGTTCCTGTTGTGTTCTTGCACATGGTTGTATCCAGATGTTTCCTGTCTGGAGTCTGTGCTGCCTGCTCTGCTGTGCCAGGCAGTGAGGGGGCTGGGATGCGAGAGGTGTATGTTGGCTTGAAAATTTATTGAGCGCACAATTCACCAGCGCATCGATTTCGAAATCGCCATGGTGCCTTGTTGTCATACCGTCCGCGTTGGTGTGAGCAGGAGGTGGCAGATGTGGAGGCCAAGTACAAGCTGAAGGCCGCTGAGCTGGCCGAGGGCATCGCCGACCTGAATATTGATGACCAGGCGCCCCTCACCCGCCGGCCCAAAAAGACCTCGGCATACGAAACACTCAGAAAGGTCGGCATGCATGTGTTCGTTCTCTTGCACGCTTGCTCAAGATGCCCTTATTATTCCCTGATCTCTTTTGTCTGTCATTATATCAGTGCTTTTGTCTGTCATTAATCAGTGCAAATGCCGGGAATTACATGTGCGTATGGTAACTGTCACAGGCTGGTTTGGAGCCGGTGGTGCGGGAGATGGTCATCAGCGCACAGGAGCTTGGGGAGAATCTGGAGAGCCAGTACAAGAAGCATGATTGTATTGACCCCAGGATGATGCCCGAGGAGTTTGCGGCAGAGCACGTGGTCCCGGTGCGCCCTCACTGCCCTGTTGAATAGCTGCCCGAGACGTGCACAGCCTTAGTGTGCCGATCATTTTGATCTGCACATCATGTTTGAGAGGCCACATTGAGCAACAGGACATGCATGTCTAGGTCACAATTCTATGGCAACAGGTACAACTCATGAGGCAGATCTTTGATATGCGAGAAGTCGATCTTTGGGGTTGCATGCGCAGGGCTCTGCCTTTGACTCACCAGAAGCGCTGCTGCACGGCGCGCGCCAGATGGCCGTCAGTGAAGTGGTGGCGGAGCCCGAAGTGCGCAGATTTGTCCGCAACAAGTTCATGCCAGCGGCTGTCATCAGCACAGGTGGGAACACTGCAACCACTCACATGCATGTGCTTCTGCTGCCTTTCTCATTGCATAAATAGCCTTCCTGGCAGCTCTAAAACATACGTGCAAAGCTGTTAATCCTTCCTTGCATCAGTCTGCTTGCAACTTGTCTGCTGTAAGCAGAGAAGCCCTTGGCCTGCATGGGATATAATTTATAGTGCGTGTCAAGGGAGTGCTGTGTGGTGAATTGCAGAGCCGACCCCGCAAGGCGAGACGATCATAGATGCATTCCACCAATACGGCCGTGTGAAGCGCCTGCGCAACAAGCCGGTCAACATGTTCGAGGGCGAGGAGGACTTCCTTTGCATTGTGCAGGCCGAGAAGGAGAGCCTGCTCACAGTTAGCATAGAGGTGCAGGCTCTGCCTGGTCTCTCCCTTGTGCACGGTGCCTTGTGTTAATTCCTACAGAAGTCTCACCCAGTTGGCCACATTCTTGACAAGGGTGCAAACAGCTGTATCAGCACAGCTGTCTTGCTGTGTTTGTCCCAAGCAAGCAATGACTTCCGCACAGAGCATTGGGGAGCTTTTCTGCAGAGTACTGATTGAGCGCCTACCTTTGGCATGTTTCCACTGGCAATATTTGCTCGCTTGGATCGCTACCATACAAATCTGCTCCGGCGCACCTAGTTCTCTGCATTGAAAACCTGAAAAATATATAGAAGTAATTTTAGTGGTATGACAATAATACTGATATGAACACTTTTGGTCACGGGCATTGCTTGCATCATTACCACTGGGTTTGGGTTAGTCAACCGTGCATTACTTATACATGCGCACAGGTGCCAGAAGAAGAGCTGGAGGGCGATCTGATAAAGTCCCTGGCGGAGTTCTATGTGTCCCCGGGGACGTCCATCAGCGCCAACGCGTGGAACGAGCAGCGCATGGCAATCCTGCACGAGGCCGTGCAGCAGCGCCTGCTGCCGGCGTTTGCGCTGGAGCTGCGCGGCCGGCTGCTGGCCGACGCCCGCCACGCCGCGCTGCACCACGTCGCCGACAAGCTCTGGGGCTACGCCAGCCGCGCCCCCCTGCAGGCGCGCATACGCACCTCTCACCCTGCCATAACAAGGGGCTCAAAAAGGAAGAGATGCCTTCTCCTCCCCTAGCCATTCCCCAAGCCGACTGGTAAGGATCTTGGGAGGGGCTCTGCTGCTGTTGGCATGGTGCTGAAATCCAATAACGCTTGAAAACATGTGAAGCGCAGGATGATGCTGGTTTTCACTTGCAGGAGGAAAATTTGATGGTGCAAACACAAGCATGCAAGTCTTTTGGCAGAAGGCATGCCGGAACCGTCAATGCAGAGATGTGTCTGGCTGTCTGAAACCTGGCGTGCCATGTGAGCAGGTGAGGACGGTGGAGGATGATGAAGTGGTGGAGCGGCGGCGTTTCATGGCGGTGTGCTGGGGCCCGGGCGACCCGGCAACCACGCTCGCCATGCTAGACGACGCCGGCCAGCTCAGCGACATCCTCTTTGCCGGCCAGCTCAGTGGCCCCATCCGCCACAGCCGCGACGGCCTCTTCATAGACCAAAGCAAGGTGGGGCTGCCTGTGCACCCTCCTCAACCCCACGTCTACCTGATGATGAGCAGTCATAAATCAGAGGCCTGCTCGTTCAACCCCCCAAGCTTTTCCTTATTCCTTGCAATTCATTCCGAATCTGTGTCTGTTACACTTCCCTGTCATTATGGGATTGCTTCTGATGAGTTGCAATGTGAGCACCTGCACTTATAATTATGTGGATATGGCATCTTTGAGACCATCTGCAGGTGGTCTGTTGTAGCTTCTGCAACATCAACACCTGAATCTACTGCATTTGCGCAACCTTGACAAGCCATGGTTGCCGGTGCAGGTGAAGGACGCTGAGCGCATCAGGGACTTCATCCTGGAGCACCGGCCGCACGTGGTGCTGGTGGGAGCCACGAACCTGCACTGCAAGCAGCTGCACGGCGATCTGCGCGCGATCATGGACCACATTCTGGAGCACCACCCGCAGTTCATCACGCGCTCCGATGTCGGCGACGTAGACATTGTGTACGCGGACGAGACGCTGGCCGCTCTGTGGCAGACCTCCGCCGCCGCGCAGCAGGACATGGGCGACCAGCCGCCCCTCGTGCGCCGCGCGGTGAGTGTCGAATTATTGCACCAAACAACACCTGCATGCGTCCCGTGAATGTGTTTCGTTCATAGCTGGAGCAGGCTTCTGAGCGTGATGGGCAGTTGAATGTGCACTTGTCCCCCAGTCGCAACTGGGGCAAGGATACCATTGCTGCACAAGGATGTCAACCTGTGCGTCCTGTATATTAACCAGAAAATAAACAATGCACTGTGTGAGCACTTGACATAGTTGTGGAAGGCTGCTGGGACGGCTGGTTTTGAGGGCGATGTGGGTTATATGTGGCTTCAGTAGGGCACTTGCATCTGGCATTGTGGACTCGATCTTTGATTTACAGTTCACTCCCTGAGGTTGTTTTGGGGATAACTAACAGGTGGCGCTGGCGAGGTGCGCGCTGGACCCTCTGGCGGTGCTGGCGTCGCTGTGCGGCCCCTCGGCCGAGATCCTGGGCGCCAACCTGCACCCGCTGCAGGAGCTGCTGCCCAAGCAGGACCTGCTCGCCGTCGCCGAGCGCATCTGCATCACTGCCACCAACCAGGTGCCCTGCTCTGCATCCCATGTGCAACCCTCTCCTCATTTAGCTGCAGCTCTTGCTGTGCCACTGACCCTTGAACGAGCTCTGAAGACCAGCCAGTCTTCAACATTGCAGAGCTCAAACTTCCTCACTCTTGTGTGTCATACCAATTGCGGCAGTGAATGGGGGAGGGACCCGCTTCCAGGGTTGTTCATATGTGTGGATCACGGCGTGACTAAGCCTTGACCACGCAGGTGGGCGTGGACATAAACAGGGTGGCCCACAACGCGTGGCAGGCGGCGCCGATGCAGTTTGTGGCGGGCCTGGGGCCGCGCAAGGCCCAGGCGCTGCTGCGCACCGTGCAGCGCGAGCAGCACGTCACCACCCGCCTCGACATGTGGAAGGAGTTTGGCGTGCTCGGAAAAAACGTCTTCAGGTGTGCTTGTTGACCATGGAGGGCACCTCATACACTTGCTCCCCCCTAACTGCCCTTGATGTCAAAGGACCATCTGCCGGCAAATGGTACCTTTTGAGACTGATGATCTCCCATTTTGCTTGGCGTCATTGGTGTATACAAACAAGTAGTCTTTTGAAGCATCTTCTTCAAGCAGAATTCCCCAGAAGACCCCATGTGACATGACTGCCCAGTGCCCAGAAGTTGCTTTGGTTGGGCACGTACGGTAGTGGTAACAAGGGATATGTGGTGCGCAGGAATTGCGCGGGGTCGATCCGCGTGGCGGCGAGCGGGCAGGACATGGGGACGGCGGACATGGTGCCCCTGGACGACACGCGCGTGCACCCCTCCTTCTACGACACCACCGCCTGCCTCGCGCAGCTCGCCCTCGGCTCCGACCGGCCCGACCCCCGCAACGGTGACACCCACGCCGTCGACCGCGTGCTCTCCAAGCCCCAGCTCATCGAGTCCCTCAACCTCATGGTGCGCCGCTCGCCCCTTCCTCTGCCATGAATGCACTTGTAGAGGCACCAGTGTGACCTGTAGATGGGACAATCAATCACATGGCGTTGAAAACAGGTATCTGGCAGCCCCGATTTGCATGCCGCGGAAGAGCAAACGCTGCATGCTTGTCGTTCCTTAGCATCTGCCTTGCTGCGGACTCACTCGGAATTTGAATTGACAAATATATCCTTTGTTCAGAAATCGATCACATGCTCCCCTAACCATGTTTATCACCCAAGTGCAGGATGTGCTGGAGCGGTTCAAGGATGATGCCTCACTGGGCAAGCCGCTCAGCACGCTGCGGGACATCTGCTTCGAGCTGGTGCGGCCCAACGGAGAGCTGCGAGTGGAGGCTGATCGCATGGGGGTGAGAGTCCAGCACGTCGCCTTGATCCTGGCTTGAGCGAGCGGAAGCCTTTACAATAATGAAGTCCTTTCCAAGATAGCGGCAACACAACCTGCATGCAATGCGCATTGTTCCTACAGATATTGTGCTGTTGCTTTGGCATCTTATCTTCCTGTAAGTTCGCCAAACTTTGTTGTCCTTGATGTCATTCTGCCTGTCTCCTCACCATGGCGTTTTGATGTCCTTGACTCTGTGTGCGATTCTGATCTGCGTCTATCCTGTACACTGCAGGACGATCAGGCCTTCTGGCTGCTGACGGGGGAGTCGCCGGAGACGCTCAAGCCGGGGCGGCTGGTGACGGCGACGGTGATGTCGTCCGGGCGCGACGACGCGCGCGTGCGGCTGACAGATTTCGGCGGCGTCGAGGGCATTGTGCGCCGCGGCGACGTGTCGTCCAACGGCGAGGACATCTCCCCGGCCGACCGCATGCAGCGCGGCCAAACCATCACCGCCCGGTGCGCCATGCTTGACATTTTTTTTGGAATAAGAATTCTGGCATGCATGCTTCTGCTGTGATCAGGAAGCGGCAGTTGTCGCTTCCCACTGCACACTTGTGTACTAGGCTACCACCTGGTTAGCAGCATTGAAAAAATATTTTCTCAAGGCAAGGGTGCCTCCGTGCACTGAGGGTGCAGCACGGGTGTTGCAGGATAAAGGTGGTGACGCCCACACAATTTGTGGTGGAGCTGACGACGGCTTCCAACGATCTCATGAACGACAGCGCCTGGGAGAAGGAGTACTGCGCAAAGAACGACGAGTGCGCGCCCTCGGCCCCTCTGAATAATTCTTGCAGCTGGGCCCCTTGACCTCCACAGCCCCACTCTGGCATCCAAGCATCGCCGCAATGCTCAAGCTGTTGTCTTATCGCAGCATTTCGGTGCTTGCCATCACTAACGCCAACCCCTTTGAGGGGACATTGCACCTGCAGATCAAGCACACCATCTCAAGGCCATCAGCGCGGACAAGCGTCTGGGTAGCATGCAGAACTTTCAGTGCCAGAGAGGGTGCATGAAAGGGTGTGCATGCATGCATGCAGTTACTACTACGTCTTATCAGAGGCGGAGAAGGCGCAGCGGGCGGTGGCGGAAGCCAAGGCGCAGCGCTCGCGGCAAATCGTGAGTCGCCCCATCCGGCACCCCTACTTCAAGAACGTCAACGCGCCGCAGGCCACCGAGCTGCTGAAAGACGCGGCCGTGGGCTCTTACCTGCTGCGGCCCTCCTCCCGCGGCATCACCCAGATCACCCTCACCATCAAGGTGTGCAATACCCTTCACATTCCATTTGACTCCACCGGCTGAGTGATGATCACACAGCCGTCTGACAACTTTCCCCGGGCTGTAGCAAACTCTCTGCCATGGCAGAGACATGAAGGCTCCGGCAATTGGGGTATCTGTCTTCCACCTTCATCCTGTTATTTTACCCTTCGCTTGTGGCTAGCTGAGGACATCCGCAATGCGATATCATGCATCAAGGTGACGGTTCAGCCGTTGCCAGAACAAAATGCAGTCATGTGTTTAGTCCGCCCAATCTAGAGGAGACCTGAGAGTTTGGGGCTATCATTGTTATGGCCTGCCCAAATTCAAATCGAGCTGCTAACAGGGACTGCCGAGCTCGGAACAACGTTGGAAACAGCAAAGTCACCAACACACGAAGAGTAGAGACTAGGAATTCTTGAAGCCAGTGCCTACGTGCGAACCACTCTAATTGACATTGGCACAGGTGCACGGGAGCGAGCCGGACGGGCAGGGAACCCCGGTGTACATGCACCACGAGGTGCGGGAGGGGAAGAAGGAGGAGGGCGTCGGCGCGCACTTGCGCCTGGGCCGCCCGCTCAGCATCACGCTGACGGGGGGCCGCATCGAGGAGTACGAGGACCTGGACGAGATCCTCGCTCGCTTCGCAGATCCCCTCGTCGCCAACCTCAAGCAGGTCATGCGCCACAGGTGAGTCTGCTGCATCCAAGTCAGCAATCATGATGTCCACTGTTAGGCAGCCGGTTCGCATGCAGCGAACCGTATAATCTACGCCACGCGTGCGCAGCTGCATGCTCTGCACTGACCAGTCATATTGCTAAGCCTGCGCCGCTAGACTTTTGTTACACCTTTGCCTGAACTCCCCGTCCCCTCGAGCACACAGCAGAGCCTTGAGACCTGCGTGCAAACAATTCTCTAGTCCCTGGGGGGACAACGTCTGCAGGCGCCTCCCAATGTGCCGTAGCCAAAGTCTGTGCTTGGGAATTTATGCGAGCCGGCATTAAGCAGAAGCTAGGGTCCCTTGCAAGCGGCAGCTGCCAAGGAGCCAGCAATCACCCTCCAGAGTTTTTGTCTTCTTGCTGAGCTCGCATGAATGGAGGCTGGCTTTCTGGGCACTGCAGGAAGTACAGGGAGGGGTACTGGGAGGGGGATGAGGGCTTGAAGGAGCAGCTGATGGCGGAGAAGACGCAGACAAAGGGGGGCGCTGTCTACCTGCTGGGCTGCAAGCTGGACACGCCCGGCACCTTCTACCTGGGCTACATCATCAACACCAACCCCCACCGCGAGTACTTCACCGTCACCCCTGACGGCTTCTACTTCCGCCACGAGGTGCTCCAGATGCACTAACGGCCCTGCTGCAGTGCATCTCTCACCCTCTTTCCACTCAATCTGCTGCTGGGACTGTAGTTTTGTCTCCTGTTACCCTGTATGAGCTGCGATGGTCAAGGAAGGATGATATGTCATGGCCAGCTTGCAATAGGAGAGACTGGGATGCAAGCTCTGGCGGATTGGATGCTGAGATAGGCTTTTGAAAGCGCACGAATTTGTCTGAGTGTCATTGTGCGCAGGTGCGGTCAAAGGTGGACAGTGTGATCGGCCTGTTCAAGCAGCAGCCGGTGGTCAACAGGGACTCAGCGCCTGCTGCGCCGGCCGCGCTGCCTCGCGCAACACAGTCGCGCTCGGCCCAGCCGCCGCTGCCACCTCCGCCCCCACCGCCAGCCTATCCTGGCGCGCAGTATGGCGGGTCGCAGGGCTCGGACTGGTCAGCAGTAATGCAGCAGCAGCAGCAGCCGCAACAGGCGTATGGTCAGCAGCAGTGGCCTGCAGCTTCAGGCTACCCGATGCAGCCCCAACAGCAGCCGGTGCGGCTGCTTCCCCTGTCGTGCTTGACCTTTTGGTTTCATGAGTTTTTGACTTGGATCGTGTCTGTGACTTTCAATATGTCTGCACCGCCCCACTGTGCCAGTGTGTGAGATCAGTTTGTTGGGATTGCAGGGATACAGCGCCTACTCAAGATGAGGCAGGGCTGTTGTGTGGGATGAGCATCGCATGGACGTGCACCGGTTTTTACAAATGAAGAACTCTGAGACGCTTTCGTATTTTTGATCATCTTAGACTGCTTTGAGTGATCCTGTAAAGTACATGTGTTATTTGTGAGCTGTTGGTGATGCCTCCTAGCTTTTTTCATTGTCGTGTTAGCACAGATGTACTTGATGAGTGATCTTCATCCTTGGTGTTAATCAGCAGGTGTGCTGTTAACAACCTTGGACCAGACAGACGTCTTCTGCTTGAGAGATTTCTAGAAACCTTTTGAATAGCTGTAACACTTTTTAAGTGTGACAGGTGCATCCATCTGTGCGTGGGAACCCAAAATGATGACTTCAAGTGGTTGCCGACATTTACTAAAGTACCGATTTTTCTTTCAGTTGACCACTGGCAAATCATCGGAAAATCAAATAGTTCAGGCACAAGATCTGGGACTTTAATGCAATCGGAAGCTTTGCCATCACTTCTGGGATGGCAGGAAAAGCTTGAACTCCGGTGGCAGCTCCTCCTCTGAGTACAATCTGTCCGAGAAGTACACCCTCCTTATTCTGCAGTTTGCATGTATCTGCATCCGGAGCGTCTCGATGTAGTTTGTGCCTGCGACACCAGCAGGCCTTTCAGGAGCAGATCAGGATTCCTAGAGCACAGCATCTGCAACAAAGACTGGGCAGCTGTTCAGGAGTAATAAGCAAGGGCGCACCATATGCACGCCTGGTGAAATCGGCCAGGTTGAATTGGATCTGATTCCAGCCCTCATCGAGTCTCATGGGCATGGTGCAGATGAAGGGCTTCACACGTGTGTTTGCCTGCCATTCAGCAAATATGAGGTGCCCCAAGGTGAAAGCAGAGAGACAAAACAGCCAGTAAATTTTGACAAGCTGAAGGTGCTAAACATGAAGATCGCCATTACTTTGAGTGGATACAAAACTTGTACTAGATGTGGGGCATCAAGCATACACCATACATCTGCATGTAAGGATGTTTCCACAGCAACACACCTGATAATTGGAGGCCCGAAATCGCCGGCGGACGTTCTTGTCGTCCAAGACTTGCACCTCGAAGCTGAAGAACTTCTGCATGTTTTTTACTATCATGACGAGGAAGGGCAGCTTGATGCCGAGTGTCTTGGCTTTGTCGGCAGGGCAACTCACGTAGGTTGTGCTCACATTGGCTGCGCTAATTTCTAGCACGCTGCTGGCAATATCCTCATCGGTGATGCGCTTGATGTGTCCATTACGAACTGTAGACACACACATGTGCTTGCATGCCATTGTTGGATGGAGTTGCAGAACTCCAAGGAAGGCATGTTCTAAATGTAGACCATCTGGTCACCACAGAAATAGTCAACAGTCAACTACACGGTGATCTTCACCATAAATCGACTTACCGTTGGCTTGCCATATTTCTAGAGGTGTGCTGCCCAACGAATAGAGGATCGAGAGGAAACCGGACTGGAAAGTGTTCCGAAACATGATCCAAGGTGTGCTTCTCTTTCTTTGTTGCGATTGAGCGCCCAGCTCTCTCAAGCACAAACACCTGGGATGGGCTTATTCTACCACCAGATAGGCTTGGGTGCTTTGAAAAGCATCTCTTTCTTCCCCAAAGATCATTATTGAACACCGCCTGGAAGGAACGCCGTCTGAAATTGGCGAATGACAGATGCGGAGTCATCGCCACATGCAAGGCACTAGTCCTGGCCAGCAGCTTCGGACATTCGGCTCCTTGATCGTACTATATGTTGCTGTCTCTACTGGACGCATTAGGCTGCGGTGACTGCCGATCCTGTTGCAATTCAATATTCGAGATCTGTTGATCAGCGTTTCGTATGAGCACAAAATTTCACGATTGCAAACCTGATATAGTACTATTAAAACGTAGAGGAGCACAGTACTTACCACTGGTGTTGCGAAAATGTGTATGTCGCGCCTTAAAGCAAGAAAGTGCATTTCATGACCAGAATAGGAATAGAATAGATCAAATTCTTGTAAAACGAAGGGAAAACAAGCCACCAAGACAGAAGGCTCCTCGTGACTTGGATGTGCAGTTGCCTTTGTCAGACCATGTCGAGGCTGGTTCAGCCACTGCAGTAGCAAGCACTGTGTCTGGGAACCAGAACCCTTTTGATGCAGCAGCGTCTCCACGAGTGTTGTCGGATTCGCAGCTGCTGAATTTTGAGCGTCTGGGACACATGTGCACGCGGTCTCTGCTTGATGGGGCACAAGTCACTGCTCTGCATGGCGCAGTGCAGAAGGAAGCTGATAACAGGCAATTGGTTGCGCTGAGTCATCGGATCCGCGTGCTGCTCCCTGCTGACAAGCATGTGCCGGTCCACAGCAAGGAGCAGGCCCTCCGGCATCTGAAGAGGCACGGCCAGGAACTGGGCTTTATGCAACACTTCAACCTGCACAGGTGACGCACAGTCTCTGATTGTCGCCATGTCTGTGGCCCTTCCATCAATTCCTGCCAGAAGCTGGGGCTCGATAAACAATGTCTCCATGCTGAAAGGTGGTTTGTCTGCGGCAGAGAGGTGCAGCTTATCCGGAGCCTGGTGACCAGTAGGCGCCTGGCGTCTGTGGCTGCACAGCTGCTAGGGGAGAGGCGAGTGCGCGTGTACCAGGATTGTGTGTTTGTGAAAGAGCCAGGCTTCACCCCCACCAACTGGCACTCTGACCTGCCCATCTCGCCCTTGGATACCAACTCCTTTGTCACAGCCTGGATCCCTCTGCGCCCCCTCAAGGTCTGGACCCTCCTACCACAAACTTCAATGCTGTGCAAACCTCATGCACCATTGGGTCTGGAATGTTGAGGAAAAGTCAAGGATGAGGTTGTATGCGGTCTTGAAACAGAAAGAGGGAGACTCTGGGCTGGAATTTGCGGAAGGGTCACACCGAGACATTGCGGTACACGCGCAAAAGGACGGCAGCAGCCGGGACCTCAGCGACAGAGGCTACAAAATCAGATCTGTAGGTGAGGGGCCCGCCCGCTGTTTCCATCGTAAAAAGAATTGCCGTCACCAGAAGCTTCCTATTCTTACTATTATAGTTGTCATTACCCGCTGTTTCTGCCAGAGGCAAGGTGCGTCTGCAGAAAAGCTGCAGGTTGCCACAGTCCCACCCCCTGATGGACACGCCAGACTCATGCGACACCTAATCAACGTTGACGGTTAACCGTCAGCACGGTGCTCAGTAATTTTACTGCTCGGGGCCAAATTCATGTAGCAGAGGCAGTTGGGGAGTGCATGCATCTCCAGCCTGACACCTGTGTCATGCGAATAGGGAGGATGGAGCTAGGGGATGTGAGCTGGCACCACGGCTGGCTGCTCCATTATGCGCCGCCGCAGCCCCTGAACAGCCCTCCCCGGATGGCGCTGGCAGTGTCTTATTTTGGCGATGGCGCTCGGATCCGCCGCGTAGAGTGGAGCGGAGGCGACTGCATGCTTGAGGACAAGGAGAGCTATGCAGACTGGGTTGGGCCCAGGCCAGGCCAGCTGCAGCGAGGGGCAGTGGCTCGCCATGCCCTGCTGCCTGTCATTGATGTGAGGTAGAGGCAGTCTGCTAATGTTTGGGCTTGCAGCATTAGGCAAAGCCCGTAGGACTTGTACTGCCAGTACAGGGCATGTTATGTGAATCTTAGCATAGTCCTCCGAGGAGTCCAGACTCCGAGTCTGGAGTCTGTCGCATCGGATGCACTCTGGAATTAAGTGTCTCCTTGCCAGGGCGCAGTGCGTGCCCGCCCATCGGCTGTCAGCGCACTGTACATGTAATCACACATCCTTAAGTAGAGTCATGGTGTTATCAATGTCATGCCCCGTTCACAAGAATGCCATTGACCACCACTGCAAATGCCCGTTGACCAAGTTTGGCACTCGGCGAGGTTCAGCCGAATGAGTAGCTCAGCGTCCGAGTACATGATCTGGAGCATGCACACCCGTGAATTGACTTGTCAAATCTGCCCTTTCCCTCACCGTGTCGTTCACACAAGTCATGGACCGTGCGGAATGCCGTCTTGGACATGATATCCTGTTGGCATGAAGCGTTGCATTGAGATTTTCTTTGCACCGGAGATGTTGAAGACGTGATTGCAAGATCGCACGATTGCAAAAATATGACTTTTCAAATCACTTGGCACAACAATAGCTCAACGACTGTGCCGTGTCTCCACTTGTTCTCTACATTGCACTCAGGTAAAAACTGATCCAGAGGAGAGTTCGTTTCAAGCAATCAAATAAAATCTTAGACTACTGCTAAGATTGCGGAATACGTGTCTGCTTTACTGTGGCAGGGCACAAGACCGCACCGCGCTTGCACAAGGTAAGACTAAACTTGCTCGGGACTGCTGCTGCCTTCAAAGGTAAGCTGGTCCTTGTCTATCCTGTGCTGACATATGCGAGATTACTATGCAGTTGTTGGCACGACTCGAAGGTGAGAGTCCACCTGGGTGCAGGCTTTGGTGTGAAGACGAAGCCAGCACCTCAACAGAAGAAGGGCCAGAAGACTGAGCAGGTCCCCATATGGGAAAGGGACCGCAGTATGTGCCCATGCAGCTCAGGCAAATCATACATGGTGCGTTTAAACTAGGTCTAGATGATTCAGAATGGTTCTTTACTAGCAAAGCGGAAGAGAGCCGGCTCTGGTTCATGTGAGAGATGTAGCAGGGGCAATGCCACTGGTGGAGAGGGTGTGCATGTTCAGCTCTTTCTAATCATGCAACAAAATGAAGATCGTGGATATATCTCCAGGAATGTTGTCAGCCATACCATGAGGGCGGAGCAGTACCGACTCCTGAGGCTCTCATGCGAGCACGCTTCAGCGCCCATGTCAAGGAAGATGCAGACTTTCTGGTAAGGGCCTGCCGCAGCTATTCTTCAATCTGCTAATACAGACTGCAGGATTGGTTGGTTGATCTGCTTCCTTGATCAATGCATTGACAATGTGAATTGGGCGTCGATACTAGTGGTCTGGCCGCTTGTTGTAACGCAGGTAGCGACAGTACATCCAGAAAACCCCAAAAGGGAAGGCAGCAGAACTCCAGACGGCGAGCTGTTATCGACAATGATTGAGGACATCCATGCCACCTTCCGAACAGTTGCATGGCAGCGCTTGAAGATCTTGGACAGCAAGGATGGCAGTGATGGCGAGGGGATAGTGCAATTCTTGGCGTACTTCAAAGTGGTGAACCAGAAAGGCCAAAGGCAGAAGGGCAATGTCCTGCAGTGCCTCCACGAGACCAGCACTTTCCGGCAGGATAGCACAGATGGAGCTTGGAAGTATTTGGGCGGTGAAACTAATGTCACAGTCGAATCTAGGTGACTTTGTGTTTAGACTGGTTTGCAAGCAAAATCTACAGAGTTGTGTAGAACTAGGAATTGGGTCGACTACTTTTGGTGTTGCTGTATGGCAAACAGTCTCTGACTCAGCTTTGCAAGCTTACGCTTTCATTCAACTCATCCCTGACAGCCAGCATGCGTTACACATTTCGCTGTGCCCCACTACGCTGCAACACTGCCCACTGCCGCAGCGCCTGTCCTTTTTTCAAAGTCCTGGCATTGACACACTGTTCCCATCATTGGTGATTGTACCTCTTATGCGAAGGAAGGGAAGGAAGGCGGCCTGGCAGGAGCTGGATGTCCTGTCATTGGCTTGGACAAAACATGGAGGCACGTTACGGGTGGGGCGTTACGTGTTGACACACCCTGCTGGGCACACGGAAGAAAACATGAAACTGGATCTTTCATTGCTGGAAGTTTCTTTTATTTGACTCATTTGAGTGATACCAGCTCTGATGACGGCTCCTGTGGTACTTTAGGCACACGGAAGCACTATTCGATATTCGGTACTTCCCGGTTGGCAATCTCTAGGAGAACTCAATTCCACGATCCACTTCTCAGTCGTGGGTATTGAGAGAAAACTGACATTTGATAAGGTTGAATTGCTACCGACGGCAGGTTGAAACACGTGTGAGTGGCCAGCGAAAGCTCTCAGATCGGGTGTCAGATCTGGGAATTCCTTCACACGCAGATTTATGTGTAGGTCGATTCGCTGGAAAGAAGATCATGAACACCTCGCAGCGCGCATAGATCATGGATGAACTGCGCGCTTCAACACCCATCGAGGACCCTTCATCAGCAAGACCCTCAGCAGAGAAGTTCAGAGTGGCAGCCAATCAATACCTGAATCAGGGCGAGTGCTCCCAAGCCATCCAATGCTACGGTGCTTCTATAGAGGCGTCAGAGGAAGAAGGCCTCAAGGACAGCCATCTGGCTAAGTTGTACAGCAACCGCGCTTTGGCCCATATCAAGAATGGGTCCTACACCCAGGCAAGTCATCACACTTGCAGCATGATTCTGAATACATAAGATACCGGAAAATTACCATCGAAGGGAAGTCCATGCAGATTATTACCATACACAGCATTCTGAGTTCTGCTGCTCATCAGGCTGTGGAGGATGCCCAAAAGGCCAGGCACCTCGATCCTGCATGGCCAAAGCCATTGCACAGGCTGGCCCAGGCACTTGCTGGCTTGTCCCAATGGGAGGATGCTCTCGAGATGTGCAAGGAGGGCGCTGCCAGATCTGGGGGCACTTCTGACTTTGCGCCCTTGATAGATGTCATTGCAGTCACTGCTGCTCAACATGGCTCCATGGCCGGCTTCAGCGGACGCAAATTGGAGGCAATTCTCGTTTCATTTGTACCGTCCTTTAAATCATTTTGAACATGCAGAGGAACTAGACAGAGAAACTATTGGACATTTGTATCACACCATCTAATGAATTGTATGCATTGGAAGCAGGTAAGGGATGCGGGTGAAGATGCATGGTTAGGCAGGGAAGCTCCAGAGGACCCAGATCTGGATGGCCCAGAGGACCCTCTTCTGGCACTGCCTTCTAGCAGCGGTAGTGGTGGGGCGCTGAGTACACATCCCAACGACAGCAAAGAAGTCTCGGAGAGTGCCAGCACTGAGCCAGCTGCTGGGGCCGTGGGATTTGGTGCGGAAACTCCCTGCTCTGCGGTAGAAGTGGTGCATGCAACGCGGCAATGTCTGGTTTATGTCTCAGCTGCTGGTCTGTCGCCGTCTGTCTTTCCAAATATTGATCCGTGGGTTCTTGTTACATGCAGTGAGGAAGGGCCTCAGCTTTCGGTCACTGCATGCAGCAGTGGCGGCAGCAAGGGATGGTGACCAGATCCTCCTGAAGAAGGGCATCCACAATGGGCTTGGGTGCGGCTCAGCAGACCCTTGCAGCTCCACCCTTATCTCAATCTGTCAGACTCATAGCATAAAAGGCATCATGGCAAATACCCTTCACGTAGATCCTTGTATCTTGCCAACCTCGTGAGGAAATCTATGGCCCCCATGAACATGTATTTGATGGGCTTGAACTTGAGCCTCTTGCCCATACTGATCCTGAGGGCTCTTGCATGCTGTGAGCAGGGAGACGGTGCATGTGAGCAAGCGGGTGCTGATCAGAGGGGAGGGATCGCTGGGGGAGACGCGCATCGACCACCGCGCAAACTGCCCCACGCTGCGCATCAGCCGCAGCTGCGTCATCCAGGACCTGGACATCGACATGACTGGCTTCAGGGAGGCTCTCAAGGTGGAGGGGGCAGCGTCTGTGCAGCCGGTCTGCCAAAATTGCATCATCAGGTGGGGCCTGAGACAAGAAGGCCACTGCCAGATGTTGACACCAATGCTACAGTCCTGAATAATCATGAAACAGAGAAATTGATGCTTTGATCTGAGTGTGTCAAATATTGTGACAAGTCTAGGGACCCTTTGCTGTGTCATAGTGAGCATCAACACCGCAAGGAGAGCACCACAGATCCAAGTGCAGATGAGATATTGTCTGTGCAGGTGCAGCGGAGATGATGCAGTCAATATATGTGGCAAGGCGGCGCCGGTGTTCAGGGCCTGCTCGTTGCGCGCGCGCAAGTGCGGCGTGCGAGCATACGAGAGGGCGGCGCCGTCTCTCGTCGACTGCAAGATTGAGGCGTGCGGGGAGCAGGGCGTCAAGACCTTTGAGCATGCTGCGCTGTTCCTTTCCAGGCACGCTCCCTTGTCTGCAATGCCTTCGCATTCCCTGCACCCACGATCTGTATTAATTCACCTGGCCAATTCCTCTTCCACATCACAGAACTGGTAATCATCGGCTGCAGTGAGCTTTGCCGGCTTGCCCAGGTGCACACTGGCAGACTGTGAGGAGGATGGCATTGTGGCCATGGATCAGAGCAGTGTGCGGCTGGAGGAATGCACCATCAGCAATTGCAAGGGCCCTGCAGTGGATGTGACCAATTATGCTCAGCTGCACGCCACCGCTTGCAGGTTCAAGGGCTGCATGGGTGAGAAAACTACCGAAGTCCAGATGACCTCGTTCTCTGTGGAAATTCTGGCCCACCCTTTGCTTCTGCACAAATGCTGGAAGACCTCACAACTTTGTTTGCGTGGGTCAGGTGTCATATGGGCGTGGGACACTGCAAAGGCAGATGTAACAGACTCCCAATTGCAGAGTCAGGAGACTTATGTTGTCCTGGCAGATAGCAAAGCGCATGTGCAGCTCCAGGCAAGCTGCTGCTCACGCTTTTCCCCATTTTGTACAGAGGTTTGTGCACTCAACTCTCAAGGGTGCAAGCGCGTTTGGATTCCAAGATGTGCAGATTCACTAGTCCACTGGATTGTGTAGGGATGCACCATCGATGGGAAAGTGTACAGCACCAACAACGCTCAAGCTGATGTCTGGCGAGCAGCAAATGCGATCACAGAGCCTGCCCACCATGTGGGAGCGCCTCCAGAAGAAGGGCCATTTGAATTCTTGCCCAACAAATACACCAGAAAGCAGTGATGTTGCATCTGCAGGCAGGATGTGATTTAGAGATGATGCCATCGTGAATGCTGCAGGAATGTTGCCAATAACTGCCCAGTGCATCGATGTTGGTAGATGATCTCTATTCGGGTTGTCTATGCAGTACCGACAACCAATGCGTGTATAGACCGATTTGCCCCCTTCAACTTTTCAAGCGAGCTATATCCAGTCTTTACATCCCACGAGTATTATTCAGTGAGTCCAACGCGATGTTCTGAACACAGCACCCCAGTTTGCTGCTGGCAGCAGCAGATAGCAGCACTGCAGCATGCCGAGCATATCCCCCGCGAAGCCTGTCATAGACACCTCATCTTCCTACACCTTACGCAACAGAAAAGAACTGGCTGACGGTTGTCCGTGCCTGCTGACCCCCCGCTGACCATTTAGATCTCGGTCTGCTCGCGCAGACGGCGGATGGTGGAGCGGACAGTCACAGCTGAGCCAGTGTTGAGGACGTAGGCGCCGCCAGCCTGGGTCTTCTTGCAGGACTTGCAGTTCCAGATGCCCACAGCGCTGCGCTTCACAGAGTACTTTCCGCAGAAGCTGCAGAAGTACTTGGAGTGCTGGCTGACCTCGATCTTCTTGATCTGCTTACGCAGCGAGGCACCATACCGGGTGCCGTACTTGCCGACAATCCCCACCTTCTTTGTGCGCTTCGACATCGCAACAAGCTCTGCACCAGCACAACCCCTCTGTCAGCCACCCCCCAATGACATCACACAGCCAAGTCTGGTCCTCTTCATGGCCAGCCACCCAGCCCTCCCAACATCACACTTACACAGGACAAGTGTGTGCCACAATGCAGACACATTCCAATGTGAGAAACAATCATTATGAAGGTTGATATTGAGATCATTACTCACTACTCGGTCAGAGGTGGCTTGTTGTCCTTGGACTTCTCGTTGGGCTGTTTCCTGTTGTCCTTCCTGTGAACATACAACATCGATCAAGACCGTGGCTATGCAGACTAACAGTGACAAATGAAAAGATCTCAAGAAGAACAATCCGGCGTTCTGATCCAGCAAGATCCAGCATGGAAAAATAATGCTGACTGCTACCACTCCAATACTAAGGAAGTGACAAGAAAACAGTCAGATATCTCCCCTGCCCCACATACATTGCACAAGAACAAGTGCCATTGATCCCTTGTTATGATGGATTTCGAAGAACGCATTGTGGTTGTTTAGCATCGTGCATCCCCAACGTTTAGCCAGGTGTTCTCACCTCACAGTTGAGCCGTGAGACCCACCGCCAGCTGCAAGGAACGATCTGAAGAGGCCCGAGTTGACGTCGTAGATCATAGCGCGCTGACCAGAAAAGTCTCTGGGAATCGCTGAGAGAGAAGATGGAACAGCCGCCTCCTCTTCAAGAATCGACAGGAACGCCTCCGGACAAACGTCATACGAGGCAGATCATAACAGAAAGAGGACCCTCATGCTTCTCCAAAAATGGTGGTCATGCAATCAAGCGAGTACGGCTGCGATCTTGCAGCGTTGCCGATAGTGTGCAAGTGTATGCAATGTCAAGAATCCTGAATGTAAAGTTGGGACATCTAATGGGATAGGATCTTCAAGTCTGGGCTTGTGACAAAAGTGTGTTCTTTCAGCGTATCTCACGAGCTTCATTTTATTCTACTGGTTGAGAAATATGGCAGGCAGGGGTAGAGCAGCCACTCTACCAGCTTGGATGACAGCAGGTAACGTCAAAAAACCTGGATCATATGATGAGTTCTTCCCCAGTGTCAAGTCTTATTTCATAAGTCAATTTAAGAGCACCAACTAAGTGTCTAAAGCGAGGTTTACATTGGTGATCGCAGGGCAAGGCAATCCTGGGGCGCCAGGGCCAGGTGGACCTCAGGTATGCTGGGACTTATGAAACTCTATTGCACGCAAGCACCTCTAGGAATGCTATACAGAGATCATCAGTGTATTTCTTGTTATACCTCCTGCGATTGGTTGCTCGGAAAAGATCAAAGCTTGAAGCGTGCAATGTGAACCACAGGGTGGTCAGGGCTTTGGTCCAGGAAGCCAGCAAGGGCAGCCCATGCCCTCTTTTCCTCCAATGGGGCAGGTCATTCCCTTTCCTTTCTGCCACACTATTCAAGAATGGAGCTTGACCAGATATCCACATAGTCACGTCTCGTACCATCCATGAGCACAACCACCCTCTGCTGACTGGCAAGTTCGTTGTTCCTTTCAGCATGCGGGAGGTGGTATGGGCGGACTGCCGCAGCAGCCAATGGGAGGGCCGCCTGGAGGAGCTCCCTTCGGCGGCTGGCAGGCGCGGCCACAGCAGCAGCCGATGCCAATGGCGCCTCCTCGGCCGACTCAGCAGGGTATGATGCCACATCAGCAGATGCCTCCCCAAAACATGGGTGGCGGCCCCCCGCTGGGTCCGCCCATGGGCTTTCAGGGGGTTCCCCAACATCTTCCTCCCATGCAGCAGGTAATAACCGCAGATCCTCTGCCGCAGCACTCCCCAGTCCCAGCACCTTGTGCCTGCAGGGCTTCTTTATCGGTACATCCACGCTCTTGTGCAAGAGATACGAGGACAATCCTAAAGGGGTAGCATGCAATAAAAACTACCTGCTGTTCATAGCTTTCGTGCTGTGTGCGCAGGGCTTCAGACCACAGGGCGCGCCGGGGTTTCCCGGCATGCAGATGAGGCCGGGAGGGGTGTCGGGGGCATCCAGCTACCCAGGTGCCATGGCGGGGCTGGGGACTGGGCCCATGCACAGGCCGCCAAGCCTGCCCGGCCTGCCCGGCCCGCCTGGGAGCGGGCAGGCAATGCCGCAGCAGCTGCGGCCGCCCATGCCGCTCGGGGGCAGCGCCGGGGCGAACCCGAACGTCTGGACGGAGCACACCGCGCCTGACGGGCGCAAGTACTACCACAACAAGGCGCTCAACAAGTCCAGCTGGGAGAAGCCCGCTGAGCTCCTGTCACCCAAGGTGCCCTGCAGCACTTCTCCTGCCATACTTCCCACGCCTGCATCCCTTGTGCATGCGAACCACAGGCACTAATGACTGCTGTCGGTGAATGTGACTGATGAGCTGGGGAATGGCGTACAGGAGCAGAAGGAAACCTCAGGATCTGAGTGGAAGGAGTTCACGGCCCCAGACGGCCGCAAATACTACTACAACAAGGTGACTAAGGAGTCAAAGTGGACCGTGCCGGACGAGCTGAAGCAGGCAAGGGAAGCCGCTGCCGCCAAAGCCAGCCCCAACCCTGCTGCAGGCTCAGTGCAGGTCAGCCACCCCTTTTCTTGCTCTCGTGAATGAGTTAGGGACATGTGGGTGTTCAAGATCAAATGCACCGCAAGAGAAGTTGCCTTGGCGTGAGGCCTAGGGAGTGTGGCGGGTTGTAGCAGCTGAGGCTAATTGAAGACACAGCTGAGAATATTCTGAATGAGCCCCAAGTTAAGGTTCATTGATGACAATCTTGACAATATCTTTGAATGAGCGCAGGTGGTGAAGTTGGATGCTGGAAGCAGTCCGGCCTCGGTGCCCAACGGCGCGTCGCAGGCGTCCCCGCTGCCGACGCCCTCGGCCACTGTCAAGGACGATGCGGACGCCAAACCCGCAGCCAGTGCCGCAGCAGCCGCTGATGTTAAATTCATGTACTCCTCCAAGGTGCCTTACCACTGTGGCCAGAATCTTCAAGCCGGCCAACGCATTACAAGGCAACTTGTCTGTTGATGGCCTGCACTCCTGGGTCATGACATCCGAGCATCTTTTGAGGTACAATAATGGGCGCTGCTCTTGAGAAAGTTACTGTGGCTGGGGCATGCAGGAGGAGGCCAAGGATGCCTTCAAGGAGCTGCTGGCGTCGGCACAGGTGGCGTCTGACTGGTCCTGGGAGCAGACCATGCGCAGCATTATCAGCGACCCCAGGTGCAGCACCTACCCCACACACCTCATGCCCATGCACAGGAACATGCCATGGTAAAAGAATCCTATCCGCAGATGCTGATAACCCGCCTGAAATGTCATCATGCGTATTCACAACCGTGGGCCGCGGCCTTGGAACACACCCAGTGTCAATAAAATCATCCACTCTGTTATCTTTTGCAGCTTATCTTATGTTACCTCATCTTATCTTATCTTCTTTAACGACTTGCATTCGCCCATCAAAATAATATCGTCACAGCAGGCATGCAAAATGCTGACGGCTGTGCGGCGGCTGCTGCGCGCAGGTACTCAGCGCTGAAGTCGCTGGGCGAGAAGAAGGCGTGCTTCAACGAGTACCAGCAGGCGCGCAAGAACGAGGAGGTGTTTGAGAAGCGGCAGCGGCTGAAGCGCGGGCGAGAGGAATTCACCGCCATGCTGGAATCGACGACGGATCTGCGCGCCAGCACCCGCTACTCCGCGGCCGCCGCCCTGCTCGAGGATGATCCTCGCTGGAAGGTGGCTTGCATGCTCTGATGGGCCCCATGACTTTCTTTGCTGATACACTTCTGTGCACACTGCTGTGTATTCAGTGACACTGTCAAATTGCCTTTCTATCTGGGTTTAGGGGTTATATCAATGATCTGCAACATTCAAGAAGGCATTTCACTATTGTGAGCATCAGATTGGTTCAGGCATGCAGTCTTCAAGTGTCCCCGGCAGATACATGCGTGCTTGGTCAAAGTAGTTGGAGCTTGCCTTTCAGTGCTAAGTAGTTGTGTATTTGTTTGAAGGCCGTGCAAAGGGAGGAGCGGGAGCTTCTGTACGCCGACTTCGTAAAGGAGAAGGACAAGAAGGAGAGGGAAGCCAAGAAGGCCGAGCGCAGGCGCAGGACGGCCGCCTTCAGGGTGCTTCTGGAAAAGACCACCGGCATCAAGGTGCGGACGATAGTATATCTAAGTCCGTGCCAAACCCAAGCGCATGCTTCAGCAGTGTGGCGATGAATAGAAATGCCATTGCATATCAGGACATGCTGTATATTGCGCGGCAGGCAAGATGGTGTCTGAGTGAATCTCCTGGTCGGGTGTGTCAGGTGGACACGCCCTGGCGCAAGGCGATGGTGAAGTTGGAGGGGGAGAACGAGTACGAGGCCCTGGACAAGCTGGACCGCCTGGAGGTCTTCCAGGACTACATCCTGTGAGCCACCTTCCCCAACCGTACCCACTGGCCGATAAATTATGCAATTGCACTGCTTCAAAAGGGGTTTAAAAATCAAATGTTACATGCCAGGCTTCTGCTGAAACTAGTCACAGACCATATCAGTTGCACAGGCAGGGCGCTTCCTTTTGCATGCCAGTCTGCACGTCAGCATTCGTGACAAAATCTATTCTGAGATGAGTATGTTGGTGTGAGCGCGCAGGCACCTGGAGAGGAAGGAGAAGGAGGCCAAGGAGAAGGAGAAGGAGGAGCGGCGGCGGAGGGAACGCAAGAATCGCGACGCCTTCAAAGACCTGCTCCAGCGGCACCTCAGCGAGGGTGTCCTCGTTGCCCACATGCGCTGGAAGGTGCGGCGCCCCTTGCATTGCCCTGCCTTCCACCAGAATCACCCACCTGCTAGCTCTGATTTATCCTGGTAGTGTTGTGCGCGCATGCTCACTAGCCAGGATGGCTGCTCACCCTGTGGCAGTTCATGCTAAAAAGACTGATTTCTGGTTCCTGAAGAAGTTCTGGCGCATATGGGCAACCTCAGTAAGGTTTACCAAATTCACAGTGACACAAAGTCATACAGGCAAGTGAGGCGCATTGCGTTGCTGTGCAGGATTACCAGCCGCTGGTGAAGAAGGAGGAATCGTGGATAGCCGTGGAGAAGAACCTGACGGGGTCCTCGGCCAAGGAGTTGTTTGAGGACGCGCTGGAGGTGGCAGATGCGCAGTTTGACAAGGACAAGGCCCTGTTGAAGGAGGTCACCAAGGAGATTCCCGTGCAGCCTGACTCCACCTTTGACCACTTCAACGCCGTCCTCGAAGCCGTTGACAGCGTCAAAAACGTCATCAAGCCCAACAGGTGCGCGCATGCACATGCCTTATGAGGCGCGATCTTGGGTTTTGCGTAGTTGTACAGCCAGTGCTTTCTACTCTCTACCTTCTGAACCAACTGAAGGTAGAGCCAGCTGGATTTTGATGCTCAAGGTCTCTTGTGTCAACACTTAATATCAACTAATGCTCATGCCTTGCATATATCAAAAAGAGGCAACAAGCAGGGCTTGAAAGCCTCCTACGATCATTTAAATTGTGTGCATTGCACAACATCGGAAGGACGTCCTTTGGCGTGACTGGTGGATGGCGACTTACGGATGATGTGCATGCGCGGCAGGAAGCTGGTGTTTGATGAGCTGCTGGCCAAGGTGAAGGAGCGCGCGGCCAAGGAGGAGAAGCGCCGCAAACGCGCACGCGATGATTTCATCGATCTGCTGCGTGACTCGCGCGCCATGACGGTCGACTCCTCTTGGGACGATATCCGGCCCTCCCTGGAAAGCGCCCCCGAGTACAAAGCGGTGCGCCTCTCTTAGCGTGCCTTCTCTACCCCTTGTTCACAGTCAATCACATGGTCTTATAATGTATGTGACATAAAGGAGTAATACTGTAGCCTGCCTAGAAGAGTACCCGCAGAAAGGGGATCTGCTATAGACAACTGGCAGGAGGAGTTTTAAATAGTCTGATGTGTTCTGTCTGCAGATCTCCAAGGAAGAAAGGGAGCAGGCCTTCAATGAGTACAGAGCATACCTGAAGGAGAAGGCGGAGAGAAGGAAGGCAGCAGAGGATGGCGAGGAGGGGAACGCTGATAAGCACAAGGTGAGGGTGGCTGCTTTGCTAATTTACTTTGCAATTTGCAAGAGAATTATCACGATACAAAGATCGCTATGGTCTGTAAGGCGTACATGGTGGACTCTGGCATTCAGCGACACTGTGTTGCTATTCAAAGTGCTGACAGTGCATTGGTTGGTGTGTGTCCTCAGAAGAAGCGCCATAAGGAGAAGAAGGACAAGCGCGACCGTGACGGGGGAGATGAAGATGACAAACGGCACAAGCGGTCAAAGAGGTGAGGCTTGTTTGCTCCTGCGTCCGCAGAACACTTACAGGCTCACATGCATGTTAGTCTTGTCGGTGTCCTCCAGCGCCAACATTTTTCTCGATTGACTGGATGGGAATGGAGAGCGGGAAGTTGTGACAACGAACGATTGTGACATCAATGAATGTTGGCGCTGCAGGGACGAGGATGCAGAGGGGGGCTCCGAGGAGAAGAAGAGCAAGCGGCACAAGCGAGACAAGGAGAAGCGCCACCGCAGCAGCCGCAAGAGCGAAGGAGAAGCGGCGGCCGACGCCGGGGACGGCGCCACGCCCGACAAGGAGGACGGCGAGCCGGCCGCAGCTGCCACCCCGGCGGCTGACGTCGTTGCGGCCGCGCCGGCAACGGAGGAGCCAACCGAGGACGGCGAGTTGTGAGGCGCTGCTGTGCGTGTGAGCCTGGCCTCACCCCCTCTGCCCGCAGGATAGTAGAGATCTCCACCTGATCAAGGAAAGATTAGCACTCACCTTGGCAGCACTTAGATTGCTGTTGCTTTCTCTGCCTGGTGCAGACGGTTATAAGTTAGCCATCCAATGCCAGGCTGTCACAGACGGTCCGGTCTGGGGGGTGGCTTGCTTCAGGCACAAACAAGTTGTTTGCAAAGCAATCATGGTTTTGTTGGCGAGAGACCTTGTATCAGACACCTCTGTGTCAATTGCATGAGCCTGGCAGTACCTGTTGGATATCCTTATGTGCAATCTGTCAATGAACCAATCATGGTCCCTTTGCAAACTTTCCAGGGAGCAATTCAACTGCTTCCTGGCATCAAACTTGTCTGCAAGGCGCTCAGCCAGAAGTCCCTTAAGCCAAGCTTGGTACTGCGCTCTGAAAATGCATTTTTTCTCAGAGGTCTCTGGCACCTGAGAGGCCACTTGCTTTTCCAGTCAATCTTGTCTGCTCCCCTGATCTGACACCGATGAGAGAAAGACATGGCAAGATCCCCTGTGTCTGAATAAAAACATGGAAATCTGTACACCTCGGTTTATAATCTTGTGGATACGATCTGGGATGTCGTGCTGTAGAAATAGACATCTGCAATTTTTCTGAATCACCGCACAGATGTCGCCAGAGAATTGCATCCTAAAAGATCGAAAAACAATTGTAGCGCATTTTGAAAGTTTGGATGAGCTTGCATTTTGACCGCACACCTTTGCCAGTGTCTCAGTCATCTTTTCATACATGACGGAGGGAACGTATTATGTTTAGCAATGCTGTGTCTCAGCAATTGACAGGTAATACCTATGGCAACAGGATCTCGCTCCTTGTTCGCTGTACGGCTCATTTTATGGAGAAGACAGAAAAGTCGAACAAGATTTCCAAGTCGCACGGACTTGGAGCTGCCAGCAAATTTAGCATGCATGCATCGAGTGGCATATCAGAAAGACCAAGCGCTTTCTTAGCAGTAGATCACTCAATAGTGTCATGGTTCATAGGCCGTGTCTTGGCGTGCAATCCTCCAAAGGAGCCCTCTGTGCCCGTACCGAAGCTCATAAGGTCTGTCGAAGCATCCGAAGTCATTAACCTCCCTGGGAGGAGAACACTAGCTGTTCAGACGTGCGAAATTAATTTGAGCTTTCCAGTTGGAGTGGCCAAGTTGTCTGATACATCGGTTGGGTGGCTGCAGGAGGAAGCGGACAGGAAATAAAGTTGTGTTGGATCCAAAAGGAGGAAAGAAAAAAACAAGTGCGATCCAGCACCCTTCACAAAGTGTTCTGTTTTCTGCTGCTGTGCATATCATTGTGCGCTGACAGGTCCTCTCTCGTGTTAGGGTGGGTTCAGTTTCCAAAGGCCGATCTTGCAAAGCGGTCTTTGCGCAGCGGCAATGGCAAGGCATGCTTGAGCATTGCCAAATCAGATCTGCCAATGCTTCACGAGGACGTAACAAAGCTGCCTGCCGGTGCGCGATGCATCTGAATGACTTCCGGAATGGATGCTCTGTATTGACCTGCAGCCCTGAGCTGGCCATGTATGGCTGCTGAACTGCTTGGCATCCAGACATGCTGCATGACCATGACTGATGCCACACGCCGTGACGCCTAGAATTCCATGCAGATGCAAAGCTTCTAGTGGTGGTAGCAGTGGCTCTGCTGAATGAGAGGGGCCACATCTTGATGGCCCAGCGCACGCAGAGGCAGAAATTTGCAGGCATGTGGGAGTTTCCTGGCGGCAAGGTGCGCCTCCTTTGTATTGCACGGCACTCACCATCAGATCATGTACCTACGGTAACGTGACATTTTCACACACTTGAGTGGATTGTGCCCCCCAGGTCGAGCCGAAAGAGCGCCCTGAAGCGGCACTGATCAGGGAACTGCAGGAAGAGCTTGGGATCGAGGTGAGGCTCCTGAGTCTGGCATTGCTCATTTGCCTCCTAGTGGGCATTAAAGAAATGAGCGCGCTTCTGTATGCGAGCGCTCTTCTGCACCGCACCGCGGCGCTCCGAGGCGTGCTTTTGTATTCTGACCATGGAGCATGTGCAGGTGGACGAGGCAGATCTCCGACCCTTGTCTTTTGCCTCGCATCCTTATGACAACTTCCATCTCTTGATGCCTCTCTATGGTGCGTGACAGACTGCAGCTGGCGATGCGCCTTGTTTCATGAGGTGTTGTGTTGCTGTGGCACCTCTTTTGTGACTGCATTCACTTTTACTTCTGCTTTTGCGGCTGTTCATCAGTTGCTGTTGCAACTCAGTGCTTGTCGCTGTTGGCAGAATGCACAAGGTGGCGCGGGGAAGTGAGTGGGAAGGAGGGCCAGGAAGTGGAGTGGTGCAGCGTTGCAGAGATCCGGCGGCGGGATCTGCCGCCAGCTGATTTGCCACTGGTAGACGCGGTGGAGCGTGCGGCTCATTTGCATGCGCAGACAGCACTGTCCATTGCGACCTGAGTTTTCCTGCATTGAATGACAGTGCGGCATTTACATTATGCAGCTACTCGCCAAAGGCCAGGTGGTTTCGCCGATGCCGTGCCTACCTTCAGGTAGTCGAGGTGTTCATTCATTTGTGCTGTTGGGATAGCAATTGTGCACTGCGAACTTTGAGGCAATGAGTTGATCGGATCAGCTGAGGGGCGTGCAGGCTACTATTAATTAGTATTACACGCATTTCCTGCCAGAAGCAAGGTGCGTCTGCAGACAAGCTGCAGTAAAGGCTGCCAAA